>Ga0213500_10000007_pt1 | contig 35628 bp, 23 predicted proteins | sample Redfir_Yose_2_Me_FD_150978 | JGI IMG/M metagenome (GOLD analysis project Ga0213500, IMG submission 150978) | Leaf-associated microbial communities from Abies magnifica in Yosemite National Park, California, United States - Redfir_Yose_2 | ecosystem: Host-associated > Plants > Phyllosphere >...
GGCGAGGAGATTTATCCGCTCGCCTGAGGTACGAGGGCGAGGGGCGGGCCCGGCCGGTTAAGTGGTGATTCCAGAATTTGTCATTTCATAATTGGTGTAGGATTCCGAAGGGAGGGAAGGTTATCCCAGAATGCACTATGGATAGATCGTAGTTGCTGAGCTAGAAGGTCATAACTTACCTTCCTTCTAGCTCTGCTTTCATGCATGCTCATAAGTAAGATATAATAAACCCTTCTAATAAGGAAACTTCAGGCAAGGCAGGTAAGGTCCTGAACTGACTGGTTGGGCTGCTGTTTGGGTGGGGATCTCCCGGCTAGGCTTGCTTGCTTGCCTACCTACATTACTATTATTGCTCCCATTTCGATCACGATCTTTCACCTTATCCTGACGAATTCGACCTTGATTGACCTTGATATGACATGATGAGTTCCGATGGGAGATGGGACCAGGGATGCGCTTGATGCTCGTGCTGCTGGTCATTATTTATTATATATGTAATTTCGCATATCGACATTGATCCTCTCCCCCTAACCTTGGTCTCGAGTTCGCTTCTTCTCCACCTAGCACAGGAGTTTGGGGATAACTGTAGGTCGGTGGCTACCTGAGGCAACTCCGATTCGATCCGCCGGCTGGGAGGCACCTCCCTCATCCCGATCGAGTGAGAGGTTCACCATGATGGGCTAGGTACTTTTCTATGAGTCCCTCCAAGGAAGGCACTTGAGGACATGGACCATACTTTTGATAATGCTATTATTCATATTATAGGAGTTCCGCATACTCACTTCAACCCCTGATTGAACTCTTGAGCAGAACTTTGTTTGTTTGTTCAACATTGATGACCACTACAAATACAAAAACATTTTCCTCCTCCCTGTATCCTGGATTCATTTTAGAGCAGTCTAATCGAGATAAAATCAAGAGATCAAGCTCAATAGATTGTTTGTTCAAGCAGGTGTGTTCGGAACTGACTTGATATCTCTTTCAATGGCTCGAGTGCTCAAGTGATCTTTTATAATGATCATAGTGATCTTTTTGCGATCATCAAAGAAAACCTGTTCGGCCAAGGCTAGCAAACATTCGTTTCTCACCCTCGATTTCCCTATGGTCAATCGAGCTATAAATCTCTTCGGTCGAGTGTCTAAAGCAATTCAGAGGCTATTGAAAGACCTAGGGAGTTATGGCTTGCTTATTTATTAGGGAAAGATCGACAAAATCGGATCTTTCGGCTGGTCCAGATAGTAGCAAAAGTAACATCATGCCACAACATTACCTACAGTCATTTTTTGATCGAACCTTCATAATACCATCACATTTAGCCATCCGAACCCCGTATAGCTATAGCGTATATCCCGTCGTATGCATTTCCCCGGTCCAGATCTTAGGGAGGATGCAGGCATAGATCGAGCTCGTTTTCCACCCATTCAAGATCGAGACCCAGAAGGATAGGTAGCATAACCAGTAGTTTAACCCATTGATTCATCACCACCAATAGAAGTAGAGGCTAAAGCAGCTTCAGGACCAGGTTAAGTTGAACCAGTATACCTAGTTCCTGTTGTTTACCTTGTTTAACCGGACCCCGTTTACTCAGTTGGCTCAACAGTAGTGAAGATGGGAGCAGAGGCAGTTGATCTTGTTGATCCCCCAGCAGGAGAGATAGAGGCAGAGGCAGAGCCAATTGATCGAGTAATTGATCCCCCAGTGGCATAACCGGTTATAGAGCCACCAGAAGCTACTATGGTGGCAGAAGCAGTTTATCCACTTGAAGAACCAAAAGCACCAGTTTACTGTGTAAAAGTAGCCCCCGCATCTTCATAGTAACCCGGCCCACCGACAGGCAAGGATGTAGGGCCCATTACTAACCCACCACACCGCTACCTCTTCACATAGGGATTTCACATAAGTAAGAGTCCGGGGTCAGCGAGACAGAAGAGGGATACAACTAACCCCCATCATTATTGCTAGAAAATATCCTAACTAAAGGCGAAAACTTTCCTCTAAAGTATTAACAACTTCAAGTGAAATATTATCTACGTATTAACAACGATGACTTGATATGGATTTGGATTATTATCATTATTAGGACCAGACATGGAAAAAGCAGAGCCATAAGGAACGCACATTTGGTTTCCTTCTCCTCTTCCTCAATTTGCAAGGCTGTGTCCACTGAAGCAGCAGCAGCTAACATGGTTATGGTTACAGGAATGGAAAACAACCCAACCAACTCACGGTCTTTAACCATTAGTCCATACCTTTCAGTCTCAGTCCTTCGGTCTCTAACCATAATCCCCGGCCCTGCCTGTTAAAGTCGCCTTCCCCAGCCCCTAATTCCCCATATGGCAGTCGCTTTCCCCGGGTTGAGTGGCAGTCTTCTGTACGTAATTCCCATGGCCCCGGATAATTGGATTCAGTTATGGCCGACAAACCATCCCTAGTTACTGTATATTCTGCAACTCCAGAATCCGTTACGGCATTCTAGGATTATCAACGAATAGATAGCTTGGTCTCCCATAATACAACTGGTAGTCCTGTGCTGGTCCTTGGCCGACTGGAAACTAGACCCTGCATGCAGGCGAAAGTAGTTTCGGCGGGTGGATACAAAGGAACAAGGTGATGAAACAAACACGAATGAAGCCCCTGACGGAATGGCAAAGCCCCTGTCCGACGGAATGAGCCCCTGTCCGACGGAATGAGCCCCTGACGGACGCTATGACGGTTCAATGGCTATGGCTCTCAGTCTTTCCTCAGTTCATGAGCTTTCAAAGGTTCATGCGCACACATACGCCCACACATACGCCCACATAGCTACGATCACCGCACACAAGGCAGTGGTAAAGTCTATAGGGTAAAGTCTATAGTTCGTTAATCTCCTTAGGCAGTGGTAAAGTCTATAGTTCGTTAATCTCCTTCCCGGATTCTCTACCCCTCTTCCCAGGATTCTCTACCTCTCCTCAACCGCGATCTCGAGTTCTTTCAACATCTCGAGTTCACGAACACTACGATTAATGTGGCACCTATTAGAGTCAGGCAGTGGGAATCAAGAATCTCCTTCCTTCCATCACCGAGTGCATTTCCTTAGGAATAACGGTAGGAATAACGGTTCATGAGGCAGTGGGAGAGTCCTCCAAGGTACTTCACCACCACCCCTTACTCTTCCAAAGAGATACCCATCCTGATGGCTTGCTTCAGGAATTAAGAAGTGTATTCTTGTACACCTTCTCCCTATTCTAGCCGAAGGTACTGCCATTTCTTGAGCTGCTCCTCTCCATAGCCTATTGGATAGAATTGCGATTTCAACAATGTCTTGAAGTCCTCCCATTTTGTAACCATGGGCTTATTGCCTGGGGGTGGGCAGGACCTACCTTACCGACCGACTGCCTGAAAGGACCCTTCCAACCAACTGACCTTTCCCTCCCTCGCCCATATGAATGAAGCGTGAAACCCTTTAATCAATTTCTGAACCACTGCTCCGAATGAAACGGGTTTGGGTGGGCTTGGAAGAGCCAGGGAATGTGAAACAGCGGACAACTGAACCTGGTTCTAAAGGCATGCTTTCTCCGATGCATTTGATTAGCCACGCAACGCCCCTATTTAACTAAACTATCTAAGGAGGGGCATTCGGTCGCTTCAAGGCAATCCCAATCCGCCTTTCCGATATTCATGCCTATCCAAACTATGGGGCGTCGTCAGTCTCCGAGTGGCTCTTAGCCTGCTCTTTCAGTTGAGCGGGCCTGTCACACAATTAATCGAATCGATGTTGGCCAACCGGGTAGATAGGGCTCCTGTTCACCTTCTCTGGTGGTGGCCATCACTGTTCAAATTGCTTCAAGTAGTCCACCTGGTCATGACCGAACTTTGGCATAGTGCTCAAGGGGACGAACAGTCACCTCTACTGCCTCGAGAGTTGGAGTGATTCGATCCAGAAATGGCCCCTACCTCGTGCCAGTCTTATCTACGTAACAGCGTGCTAAAGCGAACCAGCCTATAGGTAGTAGGGCGCCCGGGGACTCTTTTTTCCATTTGGTACGATAGTAACGTGATTCCTAAAGGTCACGCAGTAGTAAGACCCCGAACTAGGAGGCCCCCTAACTCGGGTTCTCCAATCATTGCAGTTCCAGTTGGCACCCCCTATAGATAGTAGGGCTTAATGGGCGGAGGGACCCATGATTCTATTCCACATATCCAAGTGCCTGGATTTAGTGACTTTGGTATAGCTGCTTCCCAACCTAATTGTCGCCCGTGATACCGATGCTGCTGCACTGGGTTGGGTCTCATGCGAATCCGATCCGATGCTCTACCCTACTACATAGATAGCGAATCAATCTGCTTTTAATGCCATGCATGCCACTACAGAGGTAGGGCGATCCCAAAACTGGAACACCGGTCTTATTGTAGCTGACCATGTCGCTCCACCTTCACTGAATAACCTATCAAAATTGGAACAAGACTTGATGATGGCCCACTCGATCCAGTCATAACAGCTGCCTGAATACGATGTCAGTCTTATATACCACGGAGTTTACATCCCCGAAATGCTTTTGGTACCAGTTATCATATCCGCATCCCGCCGGAATAGAGGTGGGACCTATAGAGAGTAGGGGCATGTCTCCGATTTGGAATTGTGCGTGGCCCGCCCGGCGTCTATAGGTTTTTTTAGTTGGGTCTCCCACCCATAGTAGAGAGGGGGAGGGGAGGGGGCAGATCGATCTATTGGCACCGTTCAATCAGATCTTTCTACTAAGCGTCCGGGCAGGAAAGGGACTATCCTATCTTGCCAGTCTGGTGGTTCGGGCATTCCTCCCAAGGTTTCGCTTCACCTCTTATAGAGCAGGCCCTATAGATAGTAGGGGCCCCATTGTAGAGTAGGGCTCCGCGACCCTGTTAGATATGAAGCGTGGTCGTAACTAAACCGAATCTCCATCCATCTGGTTGAAGAAGCACTCGGAAACATGAAACTATACCCTGTAACAACGCTTCTGAAGATGCCCTACCTCTCTATAGTAGGGCTTCGCTTCACACCGAGCAAAGTACAGGTTCGATTCGGCAAGAGCAGGTTTGAGTGGGCCGTCAGGCATACTAAGAGCTAAAAGTGGTTTCAGGATTGGAACGAATAGCGGGCGTGCTCCTTATGATTGGCTGTAGTAAGTGCTCTAATAGGCTGTAGTGCATGGGTCTAGGAGACATAATATGTTTAAGGTTCTGCGAGAGCTTGTCTTAACATATAAGATACTGGGTCAACAAAACTCTACTGGTTTACGAGCATGGTGGGTAGCTGCCCCTATAGATAGTAGGGCGCGAATAAACCAATCCAATTCATATCGAACTATTCTAATACCTTTCAAAGTGTTCGGTTATTCCGAGACCCCGTAATAAAGCACTGGACTTGGGGGGGTAAAAAGGTACCGCCATGCAGATTGATTCGATCCAGCAGCCACTCCCACTTGCCCTACTATCTATAGGGATCCTCTGGGTCAAGTTCAATTTGTAACAGGCCGATGAGTGAATCTTAGTGTTTTCCCAATCGTTCCGTGGACTTCGCCCGACGCCCTATCTACCCCATCTAGAGTGGGGGGGCATTCAATAAAGATAAAGGTCTACCCCAGCCTTCCTTTATATCCGTTAATCTAGTTCGTCAATATGGGAAACATAATCTTTCCCGTGGCAACTTAACTCAATTGATATCTCATTATCGTAGCCACTTGGATAACATCATATCTCGCGTCTGTTGGTTCGACGCATGGTATGGGTTCCATTCTCGGGTTGTTAGGTCTAGCCACACTCTAGCCACTACCTCAACGTTCTCGCCTCGCGGGTGAAACCAGCCAGCCCTCGCGCCAAGCTTCTTCATCGGGTTCTTTTGCCCGGTCCAAAGAGAAGTCCCCCGTCACAGGAAGGATACCCGCCGTTAAACAACCATGCCCCGTTCAACATCACACCCATACCCTAGATATTGAGTTTCCCACGCTCTCACCAGAAGAGGAGAAGATTGAGCCAAGCAGCACATCGAATCAACACGGGGATGATACGCTACGCTACGGGGCGGAAGCATCGACAGACACTGCGAATAACACCTACCTGCTGATCGATACCACTTGCTGCTTGCCAAAGGGGGAGTCTCTTGCTTACTTACGATATAAAAGGACCTAGGGATGTGAAAACTGATAGGACACAGTCTCACCTACCTGGAATGGAATGACGAAATGCTGATCGATACCTTGTGAAAGAACTGAACACAACAGGACCTAGGGTTTGAAAACCGATAGGACACAGGAGCGATATTGCTGCTTGCCCGTTGAAATAGATCTTACTTACGCTAAACAGACCTAGGCAGGTGATATAACCTCAAGGCCACAGTCCCGCCTACCTGATATATTTGATCTTGTCAGCGAACCGAAAGAAAGCAGCGAACCAACAGCCCTGGGACTTGCGAGCTTACTCACTTGCCTGGAAACCTTTACCCAACTAACTCCAACTTGCTGGTGCTTTTCTTACTTGCCTGGAGACCAACTAACTCCACTAACAACTACTTAACTCCAATCATAAATAATGACTCCAATAACTACTTCGGCTCTTGACCAAACAAATCCAATTGCTTATTGCTGGCCTGCTGGTTAGCTTGCTGGATGGTGAGCTGGAGCTGGATGGCGGGTGAGCTTCCGGGCTGCTCGGTTGGGCTACTCGGTTAGCAAATGCTGGGCTCGATACTCAGTGAGCGGGTGAGCTTCCGGGCTGCTCGGTTGGGCTACTCGGTTAGCAAATGCTGGGCTCGATACTCAGTGACTAGAAGCTACGGTCAGTGCTGCTGATAGTCGCTAGTCGTTGAATGAAGTCCTTGTCGATACCCAGTTGGCATTGCCGAGAGAGAGACGGGAAGTGCTTGTCGGGGAAGCCTTGTCGGGAGGACTTGCCGATCAGAGCTACCGATCATAGGCGCACTGACAGACCCATGAGACTGGACCCTACGGGGTTGTACATACGGAACAATGGTTCCTACCTGCTCCACACTGAACGATACGGAACCTTAGTTCCTACCTCGATCGGATGACATGAACAATGCATTACTTACGATGCACCTGTTAAGGGTTATACGCCAATCATTGACAGCCCATAGCCCTTCATTCCCAACCGGTCACCAATAGCTGCTAGTCGATCCAGGAGTCTTAGTCGAGGCCACGTATCAATGCACTTGATGCCAGGAATAGATGCTGCTACTCACGCTGTCGATCCAATAGTTAATTCACTTGATGCTGGTAGTCGATGCCAGTCATAGCTGGGCTTGGCTGGGATACTCATTGCCTAGAAGCTCCGGTCAGTGCATGAAGCTCTTCTCAGTGCCAGAACAGAAAGAAGCTCTAGTCATGGAAGCTCTAGTCGGTGCATGAATGAAGCTCTGGTCAGTGCATGAAGCTATAGTCAGTGCCAAGTATTCCGTGCCAGTCATCATAGCCAAGAAAAGCTGCCCGAAGGTGCTGATAGTCGCTAGTCGTTGAATGAAGGTCATTGCTGATAGCCGGTGATCCCAAGAGTCCCAGGTGGGTGTTGATGCAGTCGATCCAAGTGTTGATGCTGCTACTCAATGCAGTCAATCCAAGAGTCGATGCCGCTACCTCGATACTGGTGTTTATGCTGACTAGAGTTATGCATATACTACTCGTACTACCAACAAAGGCGCGAAGCGGGTTAAACAACTGAACCCCTTCCAGCGTTGGGAATAAGAAAAATAAATGCATTCCAGACTTGCGAGCTATCCCTATCCTCTTCCATACCACTTCGTGTCCCCATATTGGCTAGTGTGTATGCTACCCCGTTTTCCACCCTTCGTTTGTGCAGCAATCGTGCAAGAAGGATGACAGTAGAAGATATATCTCCTATTCATTGAATAACTCGTCCGACCCCATAATAAGTACGAGTTCGTGTGTGCGCGCGAGGTACGGGGCCAGGTTGAAACGGTTTCCCGCATCGTAATTACGTATATAAAAATAGGATACATGTATTGGCGCTAATGGCCCTACTTCCTTCTTATCGTAGACGCAAATTTTCCACTCCGTGCCTTATTTGACCCAGCAGAACTTAGAGCGAGCCAATTACCTTTTTGCTCTAGGTGGGAAAAAAGGAAAGGATTTTACAGGCAGACCTTGAATCACACTTGCTTTCAGATGCTGCTGTGCTGGGTACCACTATGACCTTCTGGGTACCACTTATAACTTGGATTTCAAAGTGTTCAGATACTCTTATGAATTAGAACCAACTGCATTGCTAGGAAGATCCCTACCTGCTCTTTTCATTTACTGCCTGCTACCAACTATCCCTCTTTCTCCACCTGAATACCTCTATCTGTTCCCTATATCACTTTTCTGGAATCGCTTAATAGGGACAGCTAGTAACAACCCGTCTCTTAGAAGCACCGGATTCTCCAACCTTACCCTTACTTTCTTACTCCCCCTAGTTGATGGAGTGCTGCCCAACCCATTGATCTATTACAACAGCATTCTACGAACTCGTGTTTATTATGTTTTTCCCTTGCTACCTTACGTGCATGCTATCTCCATCCTTTACTCCGTACCTCACCCAACCTTTGTGAATGGAGTGATCCCTTAACCACCACTTGCTGAATGAATCTGGGTGGTACCACTATGAACTCTTGTCCCGGCCCGGATACTAGTTAGGAATTAGAAAAGCAGTCCTAGGAAGAAAGAGACCTCAGAGCCTTGACTTTTAGGACCTGCTAAACACCCTTCTTCTTTACCCACCCACCCCTCAAGATGCCTCTAATATGTGGATAGGAGAAAGGATTTTCCAGAAGGACGGACACAATATAGATATCTATATATTACTACTAATATACTAATCTAATACTAATATACTAATAGAGACCTATAAAGGACAGGAACAATGGCACAGTTGGCTTTCGGTAGCGAGTCAATTCCCAGCCCTTTCTACCTTTATTCAGTGGGTTCCCTCTATGTCCAGCCCTTTCTAACCTTAATAACTAGAGGATAAAGGGAGACAGACATTCTAACCAACGACTTTTAATTGGGGCGATGAGCTATTCAGATTGGTGCGATTCAGAAGCTGCATAGATGCTCTAAAGAGGCTGGCCGAACCCCCAAGACGTCCTTTCGCTGGCATCCTTGAACGCCCTTGAACAACGCCCTTCATCACGACCGCACGCTTCCGGTCTTTAGCAACGCCTCCGGCATCTGGGTCCCATATGCCAAATAGTATGGAACGTTTTTACGCTTTGGGGTAATGCAATAAATAGTATCAAAAGTGCATCGAAACCGTGAGATCGGATGACTGGCTTCCTTGACTGGGTGACTGGTGATGCAATTGATGCGATAAAAGAGGTGAAATATATGCTCTAAAGGGGCTATAGCTGTATAAATCTATAAATAAGTTTATACGGTTTACCATTACCATAAACTTATCGAGGAGAACAGCCCTTTGACCCCCCCCACTTCAAGGACTTAATTTACCACCTTTACAAGGAAGGCTGGGAAATTAAGTACATAAAGGTGGCGTGGTCACTGAAAGAAAGGTGGTGGCGCATGTGAGATGGTAATTCTGGTAATGAAAGGTAGCGTATGGGATGGTAAATTATCCTATGGTTTCCTCGCTCCGCACCTCGTCTCGTTTATCTGAGGTCCGAGGCATATTGATCCACCGGAGTCGAAAACTCAAAATTGTCATAGTAAACTTGATCCATTTCCTAATTCCCACCCTCCGTCGTGGTATTACAGATATAAGGCTTTGGCAGTCGGAGCAAGGCGTGCCATAACTGGTATTCGAAACCAGGGCCAGCCAGCATTTTTCAGTCGGGCTACGAAAGGGAGCCTATTAACAATAGAACCCCCAGTGTCTTTAGACACTCGCTGGTAAGCAATCCTGAAGATAAATCCAAGGCCAGTGTATGAAACCAAACTGCTGAAATGTAATTGGAAGTGCTGGGGAATCCGGTATCGGTGCTAGCCCATTCAGGTTCGTAGTTTTCACCGCGACTGACATAACCACTATCTCGTCACCAAGCTAGGGTGATGGCCTTCCAATTGCCTTATTTGCGATGATTCCAATCATTGCCGAAACTCGGGACCGCTAATCCCAAGGATCTAAAGAGGAAGGTATCTCATATAAAGTGACCTCATCTTGTGTATTATCCTAAGCCAATGATGTGACTGCAAATGGTGTGTAACCCAAAGTCTGAGTCAGGTAACTGATAGAAAACCAGTGCCACGTTCCTTACCCTTGTTTTCCACTCCATCTCACCCCGGAAGAGAACTAGTCCTATGGTAAGCGTTTTACTGCTAGTAATGTAAACTGGTTGATGATTTCGATGCATGATAAATTATAATGATTAAGAGTACTTTTATTATAAGTTATGATGGTATATTATCATGTTGATCGTGACTCACATACTATGACTCTGTTTAGGTGATTTTATACTATGCATGTCTTATGGTGTACATCCATGCTGCTCTTGTACACGGTTATCGAGGCACTGCTCAGCCTCCTTGTTTAAGATCAGTCTTCTGATGGTACAGTTGTGTTCCTCTGGTCGAGCTTATTCCGATGACATATTACAGTGTACCATTCCGTCAGTTCTGCCTGTTTCACGTTTCACGAGGCAGGCCACATATTACTATGCAGGGTCCACTTTTCCATGCCGGTTGCATGAGACATATATACAGGGTATACTTTACAGTTTTTAGCACTTTCACGTTTCCCGAGGCGACAGTGGTCTTGGGTCAGTTCACGTATACCGAGGCAGTGACATGTGGCACCTTCCTTGTCCAGTGGCAGTGTTCCGATGATGTGGCAGTTGATGTGTCACCTCCTGTGACTCCGGTGACCCAGCAGTGCGCCCTCCTAGTGCACTCATGATGACATGGCATATTATTATTTGACGGTATTTTTATTATGTGGATATTATTATTGTATTTTTGAGCATGTATATTGAAAGACGAGCCAAGTACAAGTAATAGCATAATTATATATATATAATTTGATATCTGTTTGTATACGATATTTTTTAGTATGTTTTAAAATAACTCCCTCAGTGCCAGCCAGCCCAAGCGAGCCCATAAAAAGCTCTAAAATTAAGTGAGCCGGCCAGTCTATAAAGGTTGGTTATACGGGTCCCGGTGAGTTGGTGGCTGTTGCAACTAAAGTAATCAAGTAGGCATAGGTAATATTCAAGGTCTAAGTGCCTAAGCCCGTGCAAATTATCTCAGTAGTCCAGTAGTATTGAATGCAAGAGGGCAATGTCTGCCGCCTGAAGTAACTGCCTTCTTATGCTACCAAGGGAACTAACCACTGGGGAACAGATACATGTTTTTGTAATGTGCCATTTATAAGCTCACTGAGCACTAGTCCAGTTCGGATGAGCGAACCAAAGGCCTGTTATCTTAACCGCCTACAGCCAGAGAGAACGAAGCCAAAGGTTATAACTGGGTACTACCTCCTCCTCCTTACTAACTTCATTGGGTAAGATCAGCGACCCAGGGAAAGGGAAGGGATTTTTTCTACCGATAGGCTCTTGGTGGACACTTAGACCATTATTGCTGCTATTCACTTTATATGCCTAAGATGCCTACTTTATTAATTAAGTTTACCTCCACCCACCAACCAACAACCTTTCCTCAACCTTTTATAGACCAGCTACCTCAACTTAGAGCTTTGCACGGGCGTTCGACAGTTACTTATTTGGTGAGGTACGAGGGCCAACAGGCGGAACCCTAACTTTACGTTTGTGAAAGACGAGGTCTATTTCAAGACCAGTAATGCTCGTATTAAAAGTAACTAGAGATATAAGAAAGCCAAGGAAAATAGTAAGTTACCTAACTCCGTAGAATTTATTGTTTAGATAGATAAAATTGACTCAGTGGCTAACTCAGGGCAAGTAAGGGTAATAAGCTTTTATATTTTATTAAGGGTTAAGGATTAAGAAGCCTTCGTCCCGTTTCCCCGATCACTCACTGGCTGGAATGATGGATGAAAAAACGACTGGTGCTTGCTTGTTGCTATTAGAAGTCGGAAGACGTAAGGTTCTTTCCCTTCCACCCCAACCAACCAAGAGGTCCCCAACTAACCCTTGCTTCACCTTGCCAGCTATATTATTTCAGATCTGGTCCCGGTTTCGAACTTCTTTTTCTTTCTTTCCTGCCGGCCAGTCGGGAGTTGAGGAATACAAAATGTGGTAAAACCTCTTCCCCGCCCGTAGGAAGTGAAACACTTTTATTACAGACAGAACAGATAGGGGTATGAGAAGAAGATTAATGCGAGTACGGGCACTTAAATCAATAAAAAAAAGAGTGCGTCGTGTGTGCAGGCAGCATATAGGAGTAGGGGGTTGCCAAGTTCGTTGCCCTATCATCCAGAAGAAAAAGGCAGGTGGGTGTGGTCAGAAAGAAGGGAGTTTTCCGTCCGTGAGTAAAGAGAGAGTCTGACTAAGGTTTCTGTACCCTCCTGATCCCCGAGAAGAGAACACGAAGCACGAACGGAAGGAAAAGGGTGAAAGTGGCGCAAAATGGAGCTCGTTCCTAAGGGAAATGCGCATAAGAAATGTGCCTGCCCTATGTCTCCTTCTTCCTATTCCGAATGAAGTTTAAGAAGAAGAAAAGAACGAATATCGGGCGCGGGCCGCCTTCAGTTCAAAATGCCCGGAGCCTTTCCGATCTATGCCAATTTAGGGACAGCAGGTTACTCGTTCCTCTTTCTTAGGCTAAGGCGGTACTTTTTACTTATTTCTGTTGTAATGAACCAAACCACTTCCCCACGGGCCCTAACAGTTTGATTGCTTCTCTTTCCGACCCGCGCGTAGTAGCGTGCGACCGACTACCCATTAATTAATCGCAGGCACCTTAAGGTAGACGAAAACCTTGAGATAGATGCGAATCCGGGCTCGATCGTTTACCCGAATCATAGAAAAGGAGCAATCTTCTCTATTACATTACATCGTTTCTATCCCGTGTGTGAAATAAAAGGTTTCATAGATCGCTTCAATGTTCTTCCCTATGAATGAGGAGAAATAAGTAGGAGCCAGTGTGCGTTTTCCTTGTGCCCATGCGGGTTAGGCGGTCGAAACCTATTTCTTCCTTCCGGCCGGTGGTAGGTTCGAGGGTGTTAACCATGAAAAATGCGTACGTAAACCATGATTGGGGTTTTTGTGACAGTCTGATTTAGAATGTAATAACGATGGCTCTTTCCTCATTAATTCCTCGGCACGGATACGGATACCAGTTTCTGGGGACAACAGATGACCAGCTACGTAAAGCGAGGCACCGAACCGCTTGTTCACGTCTCATGCATTCGCGGAGATTCAAGAGTATGTTTGCGATCTCCTTGGCAGGAAAGCTGGGAAAGGACTTGAAACAAGGCCCTTACACGTTACTTATAGGTAGGAAGGCCCATGCATTGGGATTAAGTCGTTAATAAAATACTTCATTACAGACAGTAAGTCAACATAAGGAAGATTGTGGTAAATGGACGATAGAGAAAGACTTCATGAAGGAAGTATTCATAGAGGCATTGGTTGGACTGACTTTTCTGGGAATGAGTTAGCGAGAGCATTAAGACAGACATCCCAGGCTTTGAGGGGGCAAGGAAATAAGGAGGGGTAGGTAACATCCCGAACCTCATTTTCAGGTTATCCCAACCGTTCTTTCGCTTCGCTCAGGTAGGTATATCTAACATCCCCAAGCACTATTGCCTCTTTTCAGGTTATCCCCGTTCTTTCGCTACGCTCAGGTATAACCTTTCTTTCTTTCCTATTCATCTCGATCTGCTTTTCCCCCCTCTCCTTTCCTTCCCCTCTCTACGTTCGGGAATAACCTTCCCAAAGCTCGGGTTGACGCTTATCTCCCTCGTTAGAGAACAGCGCTAAGCTTCACTTTACAAACGATCAGTAGGATCGAAAAAGGAAGTGAAAACTCAAGCCGCCCCATTTCTCTAGGATTCGATCACTAGGGGAGGGATCGGGTTCCGCCGAGGAATTCCCACCTGATCCAAATCAGGTAAGCCAGCCAAATGTGCCAGAGCTTTAGTGATCCATCCAAATGTATGTGCCCAGCCAGATGCAAAAAACTGTTATGTAGGAATCTATTTCACCACAATATTCGTTCTTTTGGGGTTAATGTTCTCAATGGTGGATTGGTCATTCGCTATCCTTTTGGTTCTGAGAGGACTCCCTGGAGGGGGAGTTGTAAAACCTGCGATTGCTGCTGGATAACCTCCTTTTACTTTATAAGTAATAGACCCTTTCACCCTCCTATTCGTTCGCCAAATCTTGTTCGGTTCCATCCAAGCTCGGTTTTGTCTGAATATTCGTGGAGAAATAATCAGTGGTTCACCGGCCACTACATCTGCGGATCCCACCAAATCATTCAACCTGGCGGCTGCTCGCTCTTTGATCGGTGATTCACAAGCCACTGGATCTATAGATAATCTCTCCGAAATCTTCAACCCGGCTGCTCGCTCTTTGATCGGTGATTCACCGGCCACTTTCACATCCGTGGATCCCACCTTATGAAAGGCGGCTGCTCGCTCTTTGATCGGTGATTCACAAGCCACTACATCCGGGGATCCCACCTTATTATCAAACCTGGCGGCGTTGATTGGCACTCTTGTAAGCTCATCCTGCATACGAATTATTGGGGTCCCAGGTCCTGCATCCACCGGGAACATTTTTTCCCTTGAGCGTAAAACTGGGGATTGCAAAGCGTTTCCACATGATAGGGGAGAACTGGGATTAGATCTTGGAAATAATCGACTCAAATAGATACTCATCATAAGCTAGCTTCTTTCTTGCTCCTTCCCCCCTCCCTATTGATTGATTGATTGATCATAAGAAGCATCTTCGGGCAGCCAGCCATTGTATTTAGATAGGTAGGGAAAACCAATTGGTTGGATTTCTTTCCGAATGAATCGATCGAGAAAGCTCGAAAGAGCATGGGGGAGCTCAGGAGGGATCGGATGTTATCAGTTGAAAGTGCTCGCTGATTTATATTCACGATGATGCTCCTCGAAATGAATGATTGGTATTCAAAAGCATGGGGGATGGATGAAAGAGCATGTTGCTGGCTGGCATAAGCAATAAATAAGTGCCTTTCATTCATAAGCAATAAGTGCCCGCCTTTCAATAGACCGAACCCGCCCGGTAAGGCCGGCGCAGGACCAAATAAATAAGGCGCAGGACCAAACAAATAAGGCGCAGGACCTTACCTTACTTATAAGGGGTTGACCAGGACCAACTCTTCGAGCTCAGGTAAGACCCAGTCAGGCCCCTATATTTCTTCCCCTCAAAGGCCTCTGGAGTGAAGACTTAAGGCTTTATGCTTTTTTTCTTCTTCTTGCTTGGTTCTGTAGGGGGGTCGTCAGTCCTGCCTGCCCTTATAGGGTAAGGGACAGCTACTAGCACCGCTTCCAAACTACCCCGCGCATCTATGGAGGGAGTGAGTTATGTCTTCTCTTTATGCCATCCCTAGCTGCCGAAAGCAAACGAGTCATTGCTAGGAAAGTCATGCTTCGTAAACCTTCCATGGAGTTACGACTTACTTATTTCCTTGGCTGGCTTTCTGCACTTATCTCCCTGGCTAGTTACCAGGAGCATACGAGTCATTACTTAAGATTGGGCCGTACCTCGTATACTTAGGTAGGGGCTTGGGAAAGACTTACCGGGGCTTGGGATTTCCTGCCCGGGGCTACTCAAAGACTTACCCAGCCCCGTCTTCACTTACTTACCCTCCCTGGCTGGCTCTCTCACGCGAGAGGCAAGCTCGTTATTCCTTACCTGCAGGGGCCTATTCGATTTCCTGCCTCCCTCTGCCACCTACTCACAGTACTGCTTTCGCTTTTCGTGCCGTGCCTTACGATCTTACCCTGCCGTCTCTCCGGCCGGAGCCCCCCGGTGCACTTAACTTCTCTCTAGTGCATGTCTCCCAGAAGGAAGAAAACGGAGGAACGGATATGATCAGGGGTAGGTGGCTTCTTCACGCCATCTATCCTGCCTGTGTTTATAGCGATTCAGTAGCAGGTACCTTAGCTCCCTTCTACCTCACGAGGCGAATGTGAGGGAGGCTTTTCAAATAGCGGTTCACTTAAAGGTTTTCGTAGCAAACGTCAAGCTATATCTATTTCTTGGTTTTTCTTTATACAGATACAGAAGGAGACGGGAACGCACTCCAGAATGCCTGTTTTTATTCCGCTTGACATTATATTATTTACGTTGCATGATCATTAGGCCATTGATAATTTCCATCCATAATAAAAGCACAGAAATCCCCCCCTTTTTTAGCGGGCTTGAAACGTAATGAGAATTACGTGCGTCATTATCATGCACATTTACTTACCTATCCTTGATTGAATGCCTTTCAGCATTGTTGCTAAGGAAGGTAGGTTGGATCTCCAGCCAGACATGCATGATGGGCCTCAGTTCTCTGACTCTTTATATCCTGTAGGTCTTTTAGCAGCTCTGGGGTTACTCCACATCTTAATCCTCGAAAGTGGGTGGGCGAATATGAAATATTCGAAGCTTCCCTTTTTCCATGGCTGGCTTCATGGTGTTCGGAGCAGAGTGACTCTTGCGCCAGAGCCACTTCCTCAGAGCAGCCAGTCCGTAAAGGGGGGGATAAACCAGCTAGTAGAGAGGGAGGGCTCCAGAAGCAAAGCCCTTGGTAACTAGAAAAGATAGACCCAGCAAAGCCCCTTAGGGATAACTCCAGCTAGTAACGGGAGAGAACTCCAGAAACAAAGCTCTTTAACGGGGGGTAACCCAGCTAGCAAAACTAAGGGGTAGTTATTGGGATAACTCCAGCTAGTATGGTCTGTCAAATGTCACGAAGGATATCTAAATAAAAGCCCTTTAACGAGGGATAAACAAACCAGTAACGAAATATATCTAATTACTTACGAGATTATAACCTTTCACGAAGTTATATAAGGTCCTGATAGATGTCATCTAAGGTCCTGACTCACCTAGTAGATACGGAATGGAGCTTCCTACTGAACGACAGATTGTTCACTCACATAGGAAGGAGTTTGTTAACACTTGGTTACGTTTACTTTTAGTAAAGGCTTGCTTTCACACGTCAGACTTCTGCGAGTTAAGGCTTGCCGTGTTGACCTGCCCTACTGTGAACTACTGCCTGAACTACTGTATACTTCTTCTGCTTTACCAAGAAGGAGGGATACTCCAGATAGCTCTTACCGAGAAGGAGGGAGACTCCAGATAGCTCCTCTCTACCACACCACTTATGCATGCGTATGTATCGCATGCTTACCGCTGATGCTTACCACCCCTTGATGACCTGCTTACTACTATACTGCTGCTGCTTACCACCTCTGCCTGCTGACTACCTCTTGATTAAAACCACTTATTATATATTGACCACTGGCTTTCAATACGTTACGCCTTACCCATCTACGAAGCCCAAAGCCTTCTACGAAGCCCCAGAGCCTTCCTTATTGGGTGGGAAACCCGAACGAAAGAGATCTCCTGCCTTCCTTCCTTTTCACGCACGAAAGAGAACGTACTTGTGGGGGGCCCCCTGGCAGGCATAAGAATGAAGTACTATTGCTTACCTATCTTTTTTTTCTTGTGGGGAAATGCTCTAGAATAATTCTATTGCTTACCTATCTGGCTTGGCTGGGCGGTCTGATGCATGCCTATCTTTCGGGGGTCAGAACAAAATACTACTTTCTTCCCTCAATCGCTATCTCAGGCTTTGAGGAGAATAAATATAGGGTAGGGTCCTGGTCCTGAGAAGGAACAAAGGGTTCTTCGACATCTACTTTACGCCGTGATATCTTACACTGAGTCACGCTGAGAGTAGGGGGAGCGGAGGATATAATGGATAGGTGTCTTATTTGATTGCACGAGTGTGATTGTGGGTAAGGAGCCTCATGAAAAGGGGGGGTATTATAACGGTATACAATAATGCGAGCCCGTCCGTTATTAAGAAGATAAGGCATTTAGCGAATTTGAAAGCAATGTTAGTACTCTAATTATGTCACAAAGCATGACACCTATTGGCAGAAATGATCGGAGTAAATCAAGTGAGAATAAGACTAAGAGCAGCGTGGAATTGGATTATTTAGATCTAAGGAAGTAATGATGATAACTTGGCTAGTAAATGTCTGACATCCTTTTCCTTCCATTATTTCCCCTCCCACGGAGTGATATGCCATACTGGTCGAGGATGTTCTTCCTTTTCATGCCCGTCCTATCCCCCTCTTCCTTGTCCAGCGCTTGGGAACTGTGCTTTGGACACGTGTCTGCTGAGGTGGTGGGGTGTCGTTGCTTCCCTAACACCCCATCCGGGTGATTTAGGTCTGTCTCCACATTGCTGGCTTGCTGGCTAGCAGTGGAGTGTAGCAAGTTAGTTTGGTTGATACGGAGACAATCCTGCTTGAGTGTATTGTTCAGAGTTTCCTCCCATGCTTTGTCAAGATCAGTGTTGAGCCTTTTGAATCCTTCATTTGCCAACTGGTCTGCTAACTGGTTGGCCTTCCTCTTTACGTGGGAGGTCTGGATGCCTGAGAAACTGGGAAGGAGGGTGCTGATCCCTTCCATGGTTGCCGCAAGTCGCTTGTGATCACCTCGGCAGGTGGAGTCCCTGTTAGAAGTCTAGTGACTGCTGTGATCACGATTTTCGAGTCTCCTTCTATAACCAGGTGTTTATATTGATGCTTTAAGGCTATTTGTAATCCATGTTCCAGAGCCTGTAGTTCAACTGAATTGTTTGTGTAATGGCCTCTGTGTCCAGCAAAGATTCTTAGAATGTTGCCTTTATTGTCCCTAAAGGCTCCCCCAATCCCCGTGGGCCCTGGATTTCCCTTCGAGGCTCCATCGAAATTAAGTTTAATCGCTGAGTTGGGAGGGGGTTACCATTACTATGTATCTGACACATTCATGCGTGTGCTATCTTCCTCACTTGTGCTTGGATGCGGTGTTATCTTCCAGCTCTCTAGGATCCTGTGCTAATGTGCCGGGCAGTTTGAGCTGCTACTCTGGTTTATTGTGGCTGCTACTGATTCTTGTATATTGTTATCTATGGTTTGCCATACAGGTTCTCTTTCTTGCTCTCTGAATATTCGGTGGTTGCGCTCTTTCCATGTAGTCCAGAGTAAGAATTCTGGGAAGAGATTCCAAGCTCTGTTCAGAATCGGGCAAGTGAAGGGCTGCTTTCGCCATTGTTCCAGGGTTTCTGTTATGCCTTTTTTGTTTCTGTCCGATTGTCGGAAGAAGGTAGCTCCTTTGTTCCATAGCCAATTGACTGTGCTGCATTGGTTAAAGAGGTGTTCTGTTGTTTCCTCAGCCTTTCTACACATGAAGCGCTAGGATGGGCCCTCAACGCCTCTGTTTCTGAACTTATCCCACGTAATAACTTTCCCCCTTGCTATCTGCCATAGAAATGTTGCCACCTTGGGCCATATTATGGGCTGCCAAATGTGTTCCCACAACTGTTTTCTTTCTGCTTCAGGGGGGTTTAGAGCCAGGAAGTAGGCTTATTTTACTGTGTATGTTCCTGAACTTTGCAGCCCCCACCGAAGTATGTCTTGGCCTTCTCGGTATCTTACTCTCTTGTCCTTCAGTGTTTCCCAGAGTTGTTGTCTCTCTCCAGCTGTAATATTATCTAGCCATGTATTGGGTGATTTCCATATTTTCCATGTTGTTGAGTGGTGTTGGTCTGTGGGGAGGGCTTCCCAGTAATCCCGAATTTAGGCTTGGTTCCTGAAGTGCTTGTGTAGGTCCCTGAGCTGTGGTTCTACGGCTAAGATCGGTCTTTGCTGCCATGAATCTTCCCACATGAGTGTTGATGCTCCATCTTTTATTTCCAAAAAGCTATGTTGACGGACTAGTTCCCTGTTTTTCCATTCATTTCTCCATATAAGTTAACCACCAATGTGCTCATCCAAGCAGATGAGGTTTTTCTCTGTGTAGGTGTTTGCATACTTTGCTCGCCAGATTTGAGCCCAAAGTGCCCTGCTGTTTTTAATCCACCGCCACCATATCTTACCTCCCAGGGCTTTGTTCATGATGGTAACATCTCTTATGCCTAGACCTCCTTGGAGTTTGGGTTTGCATACCTTCTCCCATGCTACAGGTGCCCATTTTTTTTTCGTTCAGCACCTCCCCAAAGAAAGGCTCTTTGGAGTCCTTTGATGGCATTCATTCTTTTTTGGGGGGCAACAAGAGCTAAAAAGAGGTAAAGAGGAAGAGATTGTAGGACAGATTTCATTAAAGTGACTCTGCCTGCCAGTTAGAGGTATCTTAAAGTCCAGTTGCCCAGCCATTGCTCCATTTTATGCTGAAGGTCCTCCCAAGATGAATGTATTAGGACTGAGTCTAGGAGAGGTAGGCCCAGGTATTTGGATGGAAGGTCGCCCCTTTGGAAGCCAAGAATTATGCAGATGTGAGCTTGAATGGCAGGCTTGGTATTGAAGATGAAAATCTGGGATTTGACAGCATTTATCAGTCCTCCTGAGGTGAGGAGGAAAGTGTAAAGGACTTGCTTTCAAGCAGAAGCTTCTTTGGAGGTGGATGATCCTATGAGAAGGTTATCGTCTACAAATTGGAGATGGGAAAGCGCCTCTCCTTCCTCGGATAATTTGAGACCTTGGAGGGCATTGCAATGGATGGCTGCCTTGAGAGACCTACCTAAGCCTTCTGTAATGAGGAGAAATAGGAAAGGGGATAAGGGATCTCCTTGCCTGATCCCTCGAGAAGGGCTGAAGGGGCCAGAAGGCACTCCGTTAACTAGGATAGATAAAAATGCATTGGAGACCAGGCTGAGTATCCAGGCTATCCATTTTGTGGAGAACCCAAAGGCTAGCAATATGCGCTCAAGAAAGTTCCAATAAAGTATATCAAAAGCTTTTGACATATCAAGTTTTATGAGAATACCTGGTTTTTTGCTACTTTTGAGAGTGTGGATGGCTTCGTGTGCTGCTATTAGACCATCAATAATTTGCCTGCAATCAATGTACCCCTTGCTCCGGGGATATAATTTGTTGCATGATTGGCTTGAGACACGTCGCTATGACCTTGGTTATTCTCTTTTATATTACGTTGCACAACGAGACGAGATTGGTCTTAACTTGTCTGCAGAGTTGGCTTCTTGCTCTTTGGGGATGAGTGCAATGAAAGTGGCATTGAAAGCTTTTAGAATACTTCCTGTATACCTTGATGCCTCTGCGACTTCATGAACTTCCCTTCCTATTTCCTCCCAGCAGGCCTGAAATAAGTCTGTAGTGAATCCATCCGGCCCCGGGGCTTTACCTGCTGCCATGCCTTTGTCTGCCTCTGTGACCTCCTCATAGCTTATTGATTGCATGAGAATCGTGTTCTGCTCTTCTGTGATTAATCTTGGGATGTTGTTAGTTATTTCTTTCATGGCCCTTTCCCTATCCACTGGAGGTTCTGTGAGGAGTTCCCCAAAGTAAGTAGTGAGTTTGCGTTCTATCTCCCCATGTGCTTCCAGCTTATCTCCCTGTGTTTTGTGCATAAAGTTTCTTTTGTTGTGGTTCCTTCTTTGCAGAGTGGTTTGATGAAAAAAACGCGTATTCCTGTCCCCCTCCTGGAGCCATCTAACTCTGGATTTTTGTCTCCATAGGCATTCCTCTTGTTGATTGCGTGATTCTAGCTGCTCCCGTATGAGGCTTTCCTGTTGCCTAAGATCCTCTGATATTCCGTTGCTCATGATCTCCTGCTGAACCAGGGCCATTTGCTGTTCCAGCAGCCCTCTGTCCTGGAATATATTGCCAAATTCATCCTTGTTCCATTGCTTGAGCCTGGCCTTGATGTGCTTGAGACGTTGTTGTAACACATGCATTTTTGTTCCTGTGACTTCTATTTCTTCCTTCTACCAGGCTTTTATTCTATCTTTGAAGTGGGGGTGGCTTAGCCAGAACTTATCGAATCTGAAAGGGGTGGTTCTTGGTGTGCCTTCGCTGTCCCATTGTAATGAAATCGGCCAATGGTCCGAGCCCGCACTGGGGAGCACTTCTGCTACGACATTGTAGCCTTTTGGCCATAATTCGTCTGACATGAGGAATCTGTCCAGTCTGACTGCTACCCTATGGTTTCCCCCTCTTCGGTTGTTCCATGTGTGGAGGCCGTCGGCAGTTGGAACATCAATTAACCTAAAATTGTCGATTACCTGCTCGAAACGTAGATTCTCCTCACTCAGTTTTATTATGCCTCCTGTCTTCTCAGCCAGAGATGTGATGAAATTGAAATCTCCTCCCACAATCCATGGTTGACCGCCTTTATTCTTTTGGACTCTGGATCTTATTCTTGAGGGGATTAGGGTTTCCCCTCTTTGGGTGTAGCTGGTTTTGGCTCAGCCGTGATCTCTCCTTTGTCCCTTGGTGCGTCTGGCTTCTGAGTTTCTTCAGCTTGTTCTTTCTGCTCTCCCTAAATTTGTTCTACCTCCAGGCCTTCGAAGCTGTTCTTGCTTTGTTGGTCAGTCTTTTTTGGGGCCCCTTGCTGTTGCCTGGTCGTTTTGCGCTTGCCCTGGGCTTTCCAAAACCCTTCTGTGTCTTTTTCCTCTGAGTATTTTCCTTTGTTATTTGCTTCATTCTTTGGGCAGTCGCGAAACAGGTGTCCATGTTCATGGCATTTCCTACAGCGGAATGGGATGTGTTCATAGTCCAGGGTTTGGACCCATTCTTCATCTCGATGGCTGATACAGATTTATTTCGGGAGAGCTCCTGAAACATTCATATAGACACAGATCCTAGCATATGAGGTGTATCTGCCTGCTTTTGTGGCCTCTGAGGTTTTGATGTAGGCTCCGATGGTGTTGCCTATGCCTTGCATGGTCTCCTCATCCCAGAATTATTGTGGGAGAGAGTACATGCGGATCCAGACCGGAGCCTGCGAGAAGTCTTCTCGTTCAGGGCTGAATCTCTCCACCCAGTAACGAAGGTGTAGCCCTGCAGAATTGAATAAATATGGGTCGTTCTAAAACACCCTGTCCCTATCTTCGATGCTGGTAAAGATGGTCGTGAAGAACCCCTTGGAACCCAATTTGAGATTTACTACTTTTTGGGGTTTCCACCGCGGGTTGTGCTGATCCACATAAAAAGATAAGGAACTACTCTATCGGACCAGGACTAACTGGCCTCATGACGAGACCTTCCTATCACGTATATGGGTGGTGCTGCTTCCTTCGCTGCTGGTCCCGGATCAATTGTGCCTGGACCGGAACGTGCTATGGCCTTGGAATGGATTCCCCAACAGGGTAAACAACTGAGTCTGTTGATCGTATGCGCCCTACTCCCTATTATGGCAATTCCTGCCGAGATCGTGTATTTCTTATGCCCCTCCAGGTATTATCAATGTAGTGCTGACCGACCGAGCAGACCAGGTTTTTCCTATTTTGTCCTGGGTAACATCGGGGGTTTTATTCTCTCCCACGGTCATTCAGGTCTGTGTCTTCCATGGGCAGAAGGGGTCTTTCAATCGGAGATACACTTTGTTGGACAGGAGATGGCTCAGAACACTTTACTTTAATGGTGGTGCTCGATTCTAGCATAGATAATGAGGACTTAAACCATCATAGTGGCTGTTTAGACTATCGGAAAACACATCATCGCTATGAACCGAGGCTGGGACCTAATCCAGGCGACCGCCAACCGGTTACTTATAGACACATGACCACATAACCGATACTTTACCAACGGGCGGGCTGCATATTGGATCACCCATCAGCGATCATGACACGACAAAGCATCATCTAGGATTCAATAACCATCTCTTATTACTCCTAGGGGAGGAACGATGGTAAAAGTTCGAAATACCGAACCCAAGGGGGCTGCCGACCTTTACTGAAGCCTAAACCTCGCTGCCCCCCCACCCTTTATTGATAGCGCGGGCCCAAGCTTACCAGATCCCCAGACAAAATTCCAAGTGCTCAAAGAAGTGCGTTAGATGTTCAATGGTTGGCAGCGCATGAAAGATATCTATGTCTAGTTATAATAGTGAAATCGAGACGAGGATTGGGTGAGCTCAGAGATGGGGACCTAATGATTAAGGAGTAGAGTGCTCATCCGCAGAAGTAAGGGTGGCAGCACCTCGCCCAGCGGCATCTACACCGCAAATCGCGCATCCAATGCTAGGGACCCATCCGAACCTAGCAACTCCAACCTACCCATCTAATCCTAGGACCCATACAGTAGTGCATCCAACCAACCGAAGCAATCCAATCGTAGCACATCCAACCGCGATAAAACCTACCTATCCAATCCTAGGGCCAGGAACCGCCCCGATCAAGCACAGAGCCCGCCCGTTTAAAACACATCTACAGCCTGCCATATTACACCTTTACGAGAATCTATGCTCCAACCATGCCGTGTGTGCTCATAAACTATAGGGGAGCAAGTGATTCAAAATAAACCGAATGTAAAATGCAAATATGCCGAGAGCAAGAATGATGCGTGCCAAGTTAAGTTCGGAGAGTGCCGTGTGCTTGGATTAGGGAAAGTGTAGCCCAATCGTATACTCACTTTAGTCCCACCTCTTATTGATCTCACAGCCGTACGTTAGCACTGGTATCCACAGCCATTCTTCAACCAATTTAGTTCCCTAGCCAGCGAGGGAGAAGGGGTGCACGCGTATGGCTATCTGTGGAATCAGGCGGAAACCCAAGATTCTGTTCCTAATTTGACAGATCAGATGATCGCACCCTCGCTTCAGGATCCACCTTAGCCGCAGGATCCGCCCTAACGGAGCGAACAGCAGTAGCGGGCAAGATCATACCAGTAAAATAATCAGCATTAAGTAGGTAAATCACGGAATTCCCACGCTACACCAACTGCAGTTCGACGACGAGCGGCTTTCACCGTGGTGGGAGTTTAAGTTCTAGTTCGGTAAGTATCAGCATCCGAGCCAATGCCTGTTGTCTCATACCCAGTACCAGTAGCAGTTTAAGCTATTGATTGAGTTAACCGAATCTCAATAACTGCGCCTAGACTAGCATCCAAGCACGCAGTTTCTATAGCATCATTAGTAAAGGAAGCATCCATACCAATCGATAGCTCGTTGCAAAGCCAGGAGCGTAGCCGGGACCATGTGTTCCAAAGCCAATTGTGGTTCACCATGCTAGTAGACCGAGTTTCAGTTCCACCCCGTGAAAGATTAAGTCTCACCTGTAGCAGATCGAGATCCAGGAAGACCATAGCCACTTTAACCATTGCCCGCGGCAAATAAATATGGAGACCCAGCAATAGATCCGACTATTCCAGGTACAGATGCAGTAGCAACAAAGAAAGTATAGACAGTTTATTACCCCACGGAAGCAGATATAAATCGAGTTGTTTACCAAGCAAAGAAGCGGTATTCAGTGCCCTCTACATAGATACTCGGTTGATCCTGAACCAGCAGCACCAGAAGCGGAGACACCAGCAAATGACCAAGTTGATCCAGTTGATCCATAATCCATTGATGACCGAGTGAAAATAGGATAAGTAAAGGTAGGAGCACCTCGTCCGGGATCCCTTCCAGTTATCGATCGAACAGCAAAGACAAAGACACAGGTAGCAGCAGAAAATAAAGAAGCAAAGGACACAGAGACATAGGTGGCAGAGACAATAATAGAGGTAGCAGACCCATATGCAGTAGTAGATAAAAAGGCAGGAGCAGTTTACCGCTGGAAGGCAAATGACCTTAAAGCTATTGGAGGTAGTGGTGGAGAGGCTGGGACGGGAAGGAATTCAGCGGGGGCTATGGGACTGGAATGGATATCGGGCGAGGTAGCTCATAAACTGGATCAATGGAAACAGGATATGGATCTCGATCCGCTGCTGAAGCTTCCTTTCCTGCTGTTGGTCCAACTGGCTGTCCAACTGGCTCTTGAACAAGCTATATAAATGAAGGGGATACTGAGGGCTAGAATGGAATGGATGCTGCTGGTTTGGATGCTTACTCTTTTACTGCTTTAACCGAGTCAACCGTTGCTTCTAGGTAATCAAGGTCCATGCTAGCTAGCCACCTCGTAATGCCTGCCTACTGCACCTCATATACGCAAATACGAGCTGTCAATCCTTATCTTTTATGCTAATTATAAAGGCAGATATCACGTAATAAAAGAAAGAGACAGATGACCTTAAGGAAGAAAGCACTTTAAGGAGCTTCTAAACACCACATTTAGGACCTTTCGTGCTATCGATTCATGCCATCCAACTCGTATCGCCAATCCATTAAATCATATACCCGACGGCCTACCCGAATAAAGCAGCCACCTAGAGCCGTACATCCAAAAGCTAGCCACCTCGTACCTGTTACTCCGATGTTGCAATTTATGATTAACCCATCCATTACGTCGTCCCCATCCCAATCAGGGGCAAAGAAAAGCCAGAGCGCAGGGAAGGGACTAGATAAAAAGGGAAAGGCGGGGGAAAAGGGGAAAAAACCAGGCAGGACTACAGACAGGAGACTAGGCCAGAAACTACTAAGGGAAGGGAACTAGAGGCAGTACGCAGCAACTACGGGAAGGGTAGAGGCAGCCACTATGCAGGTAGGACCCATTACCCCGATGTAAAGACAATCGCAATAGCCCCATCAAACTTATAAGTACACATCGATTAGAGGTACAGATATCAGGGATACATAGTACACATCGATCAAGGGTACGGATCAATCAGGGAGGGATAGGTACAGATCCATTTTCAAGATTGCATCGATCAACAGGGAAACAAACAGGAACACATCTGAATGAATCAATCATCGAAAAGGGGAATAGGTCAGAGGAAGGAAGCACACAGCGGGAATAAACACATGGTTATTATTATTTTATAAAAAAGGCTAGGGGGTGAAGGCTTAACTCATGCATGACGATTTCTAGGCAGAAATAAAGCATAAGTGTAAAGCTCCTAGGTGGTGGGCCCTCAACCAAATAACCTGTACTTTCACTTCAGTTTTGGACCAAATACCTATGACCCTAACTTGTTACTTCATTTTGAGTTTCTCCTATCAATTGTGTTTTTCCTAATGTGCTCCTCACTGACCTGAACCGTTAGGTGAAGGTAAGGACTGACCTTCGATTATGCGCTTCTCTATCTATCCATGTCAGTCAATGAACCATTTTAAGTTGCTTACCTTGAACCAATTGATCGAGAACCATAGCAATTCATTGAAGATCCCATTATAGAGCTAGTAGTCTAGGTTGAACCATAGTCCGTTGTTGATTCGAGACCAGAAGTACAGTAAGCATCCGAACCAGGAGCAGGAGTTTCAGTTGGCCCATTAGCGAAAGTAGAGCCATAGATAGGACCAGTGAATAATGCCAGTTAGCCTATTGATCCATAACCAGAAGAGGCAAAGGCAGAAAAAGCAAGGGTTTTATAACAAGTAGCAGAGGCAAGTGCATAGCTTCCAGTTCGAGTTTGAGTTTGAATTCGTTCTCCAGTTCGTTTCATAGATCGGGATCCGGCCCCACTCACGGCAGGAGAAGAGATAGCAGCTAGAGAGGCAGCAGGGGAAGTAGAAGTAATTGTAGTTTACCCAGTGCCATAGCCTGTTCATCCAGTTATAAATGGGAGATTCATAGCCAGTGGACTAAGTAGCAGTTTTGCCGGTTTAACCACCGGACCCATTTTACCTTGGACCACGCCAATTTACTACCCAATGAAAGCATCATATGTATAGGCAGCAGCATTCGCAGCAAAGGACACAGAGGCAAGGGCATAATTAACAGAAACTACAGAGACAGAGTTTGTTGATCGAGTGAAAGTATCCTCACCTATGATCGGACTCTGGTATGTGATACGGAAAGTGCTTGACCGGATGAACGCGATGGTTATGGGCATGCTCCGGATGATCCTTGGCTAGAGGAGAGTGAGGTTTATCCTTCCCTTTAATGCCTTCTTCGTTTCCTAGTTTTCCTGAGCTACATGATCTCCCGGTCCGGTTCCAGGGCGATAACTAAAACCCCGGTAAAGAGCAGCACGAACTGCGTGAACCGCCTTTGCTATGGGTCAATAAAGCCTCACCGCGCCACTAACCGCTACATCAGGCCGGACCCAAGCTATACAGTTCGAACAGTCCGGGACCATCAGCGTTAGCAGCTCGATAGCCAGCATCGCTTCGAGTTACATATCCATCTTTGGTTCCTATATAGCTAGTTGGAGTTCCGGTTCCAAAGCCATCAGTAGCAGTGGAAAAGAGAAAGGCAAGGGCATTACCTGCATCCCAGCCATTTCCATCATTCGTTCCAGCCCTAGTTTCACCAGCGGCTGATTCAGCAAAAAAGCCAGGAACATCAAAGCAAGTAGCGAGGTCAGTAGTAGCTAACCTGGGATCCTTTTCATTTTGAGAGCTGTCATAAACTCAGATTTATCCATATCCCGTAGCGGCTTTCCTCGATCCATCCATAGGTGAGGTACTTCTTGTCTTTGCCCTAGATAGCAGCTGTATAAGTGTGCAAACCTAATAGCAGTAATTGTAGATCAATGTCTATGCATGAGGTCCCCACCGGCCTAAGCCTCTAACTGCCCTGCCTCATAAGATGAACTGACTGCCTTGTATCTCTTCACTGACTGCCTAACTCTATCTGCCTTGTATCTCTTCACTGACTGCCTTGTATAGATCTTACCTGCCTAAGCGGAGGGGGGTGTTGCTAAGCACGCTATAACTTGCTGAGCTAATGTATTATTACGTATATAACAAACGATTACTGCGTCAATGGCTTAATCAATAGCTTAATCAACTGCTTATTCGACTGGATCCGCCCGCTGGCGGGGGAGAAACTAATTCGGAGAGACTTCGTAACTCATCACTTTCTATAGAAAGAAATAAGTAAGTAAGAATCATAGATAAAGGGCCAGGACCTTACCTAAGACCAGAACCTTGAGGGAAGAAATAAAGGGATAACCTTACCTTCTAGCTAGCGATTTGAGGGGAAGAAAGAAAGCCCCTCACCCCTTACTGAACTGGGTTTTCTCTCTTTCTTCTTCATTTAGGTAGGGCCGGCGCCCCTTACGCTACGCTCAGGTAAGGGAGAACGCTTCCTAATCATTTCCTCCCTGCGCCTCTATGCATGCGAGTCTTACTGGCACTATACTCCTTATTCACCCAGCCACCTTTATACATAACTGGCCCTGGCTTGCTTAAACTGTCCCGAAACCTGACCTTTGCTATGCTCAGGTAAGGTACTGGCCTTCACCCTTTGGTCTGAGCGTTCCTCTCCCTCCTGCTAAGGTATCTTCACCTTCTATCCTTTTCGCCCTATTCAAGGTGCTATTGGTCCTTGCCTTAGCTTATTTAGCAAGGTAGGTTTTATTGTTTTCGTTACCTTACACTTATGAAGGAAGCAGGGTAGGCAAACTGGATCTTTATGACTTTAAGGAGGGTAGGCAAAATAGATCCTTATTTCCTCAGCTCAGGTTTTTAATACAATGATGACGATGAATGAGTTAGGGTGGGTAACCTAACAGCTCTTCTATTCACAGGCAAGTATAATCAGTCCTTACTTACCATTCTTACGCTGCTTATGACTGCTTACCTTGAAGGAAAGTGGTTTGGTCAATATCAGCCAGCCAGTCACATCTCTTTTTTCAGTCCCCATCTGCCTCATCTGAGAAAACATGCTCGAAGAATATCGTATACAAAGAGAAGGAAGATATATCATATTATATATGTAATTATGCCGGCCGCTTGCCTTATTACTTGACACGAAGTAAGTTTTTCACGAACGTGTAGATAGGAAAGAAATAAACCAGCCCTACTTAAAGCAAGTTCTTTAACCGCTGCTTGCGCACCTTCTTTGCCTACTGGATGAATGGAAGAAGTGGGTTACACAGAAACAACAACCAACCAGTCGGGATGGGGAATAAAAAAGACCCTTGCGTACGCACTCCACTGCTCAATAACCCACCAATCCCAACAAAACCACCTTTTTCTTTATACAAAATAAGAAAGAGGTAGAACCCCTAATGTTCCGTAGCGGTAAGTACCGTCCGGGGGTATGATGGGTTCCTTCTATTATAGGCCTTTGGAACCATCTCTCTTTTCTGTTGGCACCCTGGAATAGTGGGTGGTTTAGGAAGTAGCTACTAGGGGAATGATGGGTGCACTTCACACTGGCACATCCTGACCTGCGTTAATGAAAAAACCTGACTAGCGTGAATGGTTTTCTCTAGCCCCTCTCGCTGAAGACTCTCTATCTACCTGCCCTCCCTGATCTGACTGTCTCTATGTGTATGGCGTATTAACCTCAACAGGTGAATCGTATATAAGGAGCTGTTGTATTTTGTGATATGGAATGTTATTTATTTGCTGGTGTAGAGTCCCAGGTCCAACCATGGAGAGCGGAAGGAGACCCAGTTACGCCAGAGTAGAGCTAGGAGTCAGCTATAGTACTAGAGATAACTAGCTATGGAGACCTAATCATATAGGTAACTAGTAGAGAGACCATATGGATTGGATTGAACAGGCATGTTGTTCATGGCAGGCAGGTAGAGATGCTGATATCTCTTATATAAACAAGTGTAGAGTGGATATGGCTAGTTAAAGTGTCCATGTAGAGAAAGCAACATCATAGGTGGAGATCATACAGGACAGGTTTACCGGCTAGGCATTATCCGAGGACAAAGTCAAACGTCTGTATGGCGAGATCCTATATAAAACCACTAGTTAAGTAGTTAAGATCATGACTTACACTACGGAACCAAGGTGGTTGTTCCTACCCTTAGAGATAAGCCCGGTCCTAGTGACATTACTTACATTATGAAACCACCAAAGGTTCCTACTAGAGTTAGTTCTGATTTTTCTAGAGTTATTACTTCTAGATGCCACTATTATCACTATGGCTTTTTTAACCTGCCCATAGCATCATGGGAAAAAACTTCATATATGTAAATATTGTAGATTTACGTATTGACTGGTTATGATAATGGACAAGGTCAAACTTTTCTATGCAATTGAAACCTGTTTCTCACTGTAGAGCTAGTGGAACTAGATTATAGGAACATTCTAGGAGCTACGTATCGATGCCGTCCTATATTAACATATTTTTGGGTAGTAGGTCCGGTTCATGGCAATGTAACCACTTATCCATGCAAGATCATATATGAACCACGCGGAGATGCATGGGGACCTAGGACCGGTAACTTATTGACATGGACCTCTGAAGTGCTTTGTTTTATGCACTTCACACTACTGAACATAACCCCACTTTCCGGAATGGGGTTTTCATTCGTCGACCACTTCATTGCAAGGACTTATCCATGCGAGATCCTATATGAACAATGGAACCATGCAAGTCTGGCTGGAAGGTGGGAGAAGAAGTTCAATCTAAGGAAGCAAGTGATGTCCAAGGCATATGACATCGGGGCGCCTAAAGTCTATTTTATTCTTACTTAACTAGACCATTTCAGGAGCGAAGCCGCTTGTCCTTCCGAGGGAAAGGAACTATATAAATCGACAGAAGCCCCTGGCTCTCACCCTTAAAAACTACTCTCCCAGGAGGACAAATTGAGAGAGGGGGTCGGCAAGGGTCCCATCCACCGGGGTCTACTTTCAGTAGTAAGGCTGTACTGCCTACTTTAGTTTTCCTGGCTGATAGAGAGGGTTGTTACTCCATCTCCTAGATTGAAGGGAGTAATCAAGGTAAGGGTAAGCTTGTATCATATAATCTGATGCTTATAAGAGAAGGTCTCATAGGTTGGACAACAAACACTCTATGCTCCTAGGTTGAAGGCAGTAGTAAGTTCAGAGTAAGGTTGATCCATCATCCATACATCCATCTGGTGTTTATAAGATACGTAGCAGTCCCGCCCGACTAACTAAGCGCTTCTTCATTCATCCAAGCGGTATAGGTATAAAGTTATAGTTAGGTTAAATAGGCTGTTTGGAAACACTTAAGTAAAGGGAAGGACGGGATAAAGATGTCTAATAGATGCCTCCTGCCCGATGCCTGGCTCAATAGGTGATATGGGATAAGGTCTCTAGGTGGGTGGGTGAGTAAATAAGAAAGATGTTTAGGAGAGACGTAAAGGCTCTTATCTGAGGTCTCTTTCCCTAGGGCAGTATTTGCTGCTAATTCCTAACTAGTCTCTAACGTTCGTCCGGAATATTCATATTGGTACCAGCATCTGTTAACAAGCGTGATTCCAGGCAGGCCTGTGAATGCTGTCTGGAAGTCGGTGGCTCCATGCCATGGAAAGTCAGTGCAAGGCTTGGTGATGTCCGTCCATCCAAAGGTGGGCGTCTCCAGATGATAGGGAATGCTCACGTGGCCTATTGGGAGTGGTAAATTGACTAACAAATCTGGGCGTATACAGACAATATAAAGGGTTGAACTGGCCTATTGGAACTGGTAAATTGAGTAACAATTCTGGGCGTATCCAGAGGATAGAAAGGTTTGAACTGGCCTTGAAGGAAGTGGTAAATTGACTAACAAGAGTGGGCGTTGCTTCAAGGAAAGGAAGTGTCAGACCCTCCTACCTAAGGAAAGCGCTTAGTACCTTCAAAAAGGATTCTATGACATGGAAGATTCACCGCCATTTGATTTCTTCTTTGCTTAGATTTTCTGAGAGCTGTCTCTGTTAAAGTGCCTACGGAAGGATTAGTTGTTGTGCCTGGCTGGCTTTGGAGATCCTTTAAGCAAGCGCCTACAGGAAGGGTTGGTTGTTGTGCCCGGCTTCGTATATGCCCTAGATAGTACCGATGGAAGGAAGGTGATAAGGCTTTACGCTTCTCAGTCCATTTCATTATTTTATTCTGACCCATGAAGTATAGATTGATTGGCCCTATCAGCATCGATAGAAAAAGCCACGGGTAACGGGTATATCGATCGTGGTGAAAACTGCCTGGCCTGCCTTCTATCTCTTGGGCGCCCAAACTGATGTGATGCTGAGATACTATACTGCCCGGCCTCTGATTCTCTCTCTACGACCAAGTGCTACTGGGTGGTTCTATCTATACGGCTAAGTGTAACGGGGTGGGTGGCTTACCTGTATTCTCTCTCTATCAACAGCCTACACATACTGAGGAGGGAGGTCGTTTACTGCCTGGCCTTATTCTTTATAAACCGGGCGCCCACACTCTTCTCTCTAAACAGCCAGAACTAATGACACAGAGACATGGATGGCTGACTGGATGATAGGATGGGGATAGTCGAGGAGTAGCCGAGGACTTATTGTCTATGCTCCTGCGGGGATGGATGGCTTAGCTGGAAAGAAAGGGATTCTTGGAGGAGGGACATCAGAGAGCCTCCTTGGAATGGGTAATTTAGAAAAGCACATCTAAAAACTCCTTCCTTTCCTGGTCACGTACTGCAACTGGTAAGGCACGAAGACCTCTTGGGCACGGTGTATCAAGAACTGGTGGTCACGTACTATGGAGCACGTCTAACTGGCACGGTCAACCATCTGAGCACGGCATATGGGGCACGAAAAACTGGGCCTGTAGTCTCGCTAACATCACGTCCAACCTCCTGGGGCAGTATTAGAGTATCATGCACGTATTAGAGTTAATGCGCTCTAGGCGTTCTGAGTAGAGCTTATAAGCGTATAGGTTCCAATGAGTATAGCATCATTCTATCACTGTCAATAGTTCAATGACAGACTGGCATGGACTCTGTCTTTCTCGGCATGTCGTGTATTGAAAGCTGGGATGTAAACCAATAAGTAAGTATAAGCGGCATCGAGAGCTGTCTGGAGTATGGGCATGTAAGAAGAACCTGTATGCCCTATCGGCTATTGTCAGCTTCAAGCGAATCCAACGTTTTATTGGCTATTGGCCCACCCTATGGCGAAAACCTCCTGTCAATGTTGACCAGCTTCTGTCGCAACCACTTTTTGTCAATGAAACCTCCTATCTATGATCCGTCTGTGAATGGATCGGCTTACAATGAGCACCACCCTTTTCCTGGCAATGGCGACCTACGGATAAAACCTACCTAACGAAACCATACATTTTGTCATTGTTCCCGCCTCTCCTCCGGGCAGAACTAGTTTTTGGCATCTGGCTGGGCCTAACTTAGTGACCACGACTGAATCAAACAGCGACATCCGACCCGACGATGCGCCTCCACCCTACCAGCCTGAGATGGAAAAAAGTAAAAGCTTTCTCATGCCGATGCCTTAAATCAAAAACCCATTCTGATTGGAACAGAAGATCTAGTCAAGAGAGCGCCCACTGACTATCGCCCAAAGCCAGGTACAACAACTAATCCTTAACTAGGTAAAAATAATAGAGTCAGATAGTGAAAAGCTCGGTAAATACGGAATTGATAAACCAAGGAAGGGACAAAGCTCGGTAAATACGGATTCTTAACCTAACTTGCAATAGGCCCTGTTCCTGTAGGCAGCTAGCAATAGTGCAGATAGGCAGGCGGCGTCTCAGCCCACCAGCCAGCTAGCAAAGTACCAGCCCCTAGGAAGGTGCTTTTCCCTTTTATTTAGGCTATAAAGGCGTTTAAAGATGGCTTATAATATTCACTAGGCCAGGATCAAATTTATACCCTTATATATAATAGTTCGTTTTCCTCATCTAACCAGACAGATAGGTAGTTCATGTATGTTCCTTATATAGCAAGCAACCTTTCTACTTACCTTCGCTTCGCTCTGCTCAGGCCCGTATATTCCCCTCCCTCCCTCAGTGCCTGTTCCGTTATCGGTATCTCACTGTCGGTTTCGGTGATCCAATTCTATTTATAGTGCCAATGTAAGGGAGCTGGCAATTGGAGTTATTGGCCCTGAGTGATAGGTCGAATGATCAATAGTTCCGCGGCATAGCATTATATATATATATATCAGATACTGCTGATCACTTGAAGAGTTGGCTTCGAAAGACTTGTCCTGATTGGAGGAAAGAAGGATGGACCCAGAGGAGCAGAGGAAAGCCAGAGCTGATAAGTTTTATAAAATAAGGGCAGCGAAGGAAGCAGCATGTAAAGTTCAGATGAAGAGTCTGAGGAAGAGGATAGAATACATAGCACTACTGCTATGCCTCTATCCAAAAGCATATTACTTAAAGCATGTTATAAAGTGTAAAATCTCATTAGTAACAATAATATAAAATCCTCAATTGGGTGAGGGGAATAAAGTGCTGGTATAACCTTTAACTGGTAATCGTGATAGTGGGAAGGTAGCCTATGAAGATGGTAATTCTTCTTAGAGTTCAAACGCTTAAAAAATAAAATTAACTACTGACTAAATGATCCTTCCTCGGGCTGAGCCCTTGAGAATACAGGCCTTTCTAATACCTTCTAGTACTTGGCCTTTGGCCTCGAACAAGACCCTAGCTCTCCTCGGCCTTTGGCCTTCTAGTACGCAGAACACAATGAATAAGACCCTAGCTCTGGCCTTCGGCGTTTATAGAGGTTGGTAAGGCCTGTGCCAAGAAAGACAAGAACAAACGAACGATTGGTCAGGCTTTGCCTTCCCACACCATTGTCCTGCGATTGAAAGAGTTGGTCCTTCACGTGCCTCAACCTATTGTCTTTGCTACGGCCAATCCTTTGTTATCTTGTTTCCCGCCTATTTAATGAAGGTCAGTCTTCAATCTTCCCAGAAATGACTGTCTAAATGAATGAATGTAAGGGTATAACCTTGTCTTACCCAGGGCACTGTCTAAATGAATGTATAAATGACTGGCTTCCCACCCTATAAATGACTGTATACCCACCCTCA
>Ga0213500_10000008_pt1 | contig 34353 bp, 21 predicted proteins | sample Redfir_Yose_2_Me_FD_150978 | JGI IMG/M metagenome (GOLD analysis project Ga0213500, IMG submission 150978) | Leaf-associated microbial communities from Abies magnifica in Yosemite National Park, California, United States - Redfir_Yose_2 | ecosystem: Host-associated > Plants > Phyllosphere >...
CGGACTAGACCATACATAATGTCCCTTAAGGATCCCTGTAAGGCTGGATCAAGGTATTATGACTGTCTTTGAAGAGTGGTTATTTCTGCGAGATGAAGAGCTCTCTAGACGATTCCTTCCTTTAAGGAAGATCTATAATCGCTTGGCTTATATCTTATTCAGCTACGCTTCATGGGAAATCATGTAGAAGGAGATATCCTAACGGAGAAGACCTTATCCTATCTTTCCTTTCCTTTGATGGAAGGCTCAGCGCTATAAAGTAAGTATGGGCAAGGTTGGAGCTGCCCAAGATCTTACTGACGAAGATCTTCTAGTAAGCGAGTAAGTAGTTTTCCTTCAATGGCTAGTAAACCTTGAAGGGCTAGTAAGTAAGAAAGAGGATCTCCTGGCCCTAACTATGAAGAGGTAAGAACAGCGACTTGAGGAGCAATAGTAAGGGTTCCGGAGGGCAACCTGAGGAGAGATAGGAAGGCCTCTACAGCGATCTGAGGAGCGATGGCAAGCGACCTGAGGTGCAGTTAGGAGAGGGCAGTAAGAGAAAGAAGGGTCTTTCAAGCAGGTTTCTCTTCAGGTAGCAGTTAGGAGAGGGCAGGTAGTTCAAATGGGGATAGTTTCTCTCTCCCGCCCGCACTAAGGCGGGTTCTATCAATCTCATCAATCAATCAATCGCCGGGCAAGGTCAGATCACTTCAACTAGGCACGAATCACTCAACCTAGGCGACAAGGTCGGATCACTCAAACTAGGCAACAAGGTCTCGGTGCTTCCCCCTAAAAACCAACGTCAAGTATAGTGTGTTCCTTCCTGGGATTTCCCTAGGTCAAGGGGGAATGAGAAAAATATTGATTATGTTTCCCACGTTCCCACCAGATGACAGGAGAAGCTCCCCATCACTGGATACCCGAGAGAGTTTCCCATCACATGATACCCCGTTCCACAGCAAGCGACATACCCCGTGCGTTCACCGTACCCGAGAATAGAGTTAGTTCCCCATATCCCTACGAAGCTGCTTACCGATATGGAACAATGGAATGTTTCTACATCACTGCACGGTACAGAACAACCCCCTGATATCCAATTCGCTCTCTCTTATCTCTATATAGCCCAAACTGCTGCTGCTGCTGGCTAGATTGCGGACTTCGGAACTTGGCTAGGCTATTTAGATTGGTTCGATTACTTGGCTGCTTGGCTTGTTGGTTAGAGGACAACCGCCTCGCTGGAAACCCCGCTGGCTTCCTTGCTTGCCCATTGCTCGCTGGTGGAAATCGAAAGCTCGTGGGCTTACTCACTAACGAGATTGATGATATTACCCATGTTGCCATGGAATGAGATATATTTAGTTCCCATGTTTCCACGATAGAGATATTGAGTTCAAGTTGCCACCGAACGGGATAGATGTAGTTCCCCCATATTCCACGAAATGGGATAGATTGAGTTTCCTCATGTTGACACGGAATGAGATTGATTATGTTACCCCATGTTGACTCGGAACCGGGGAGGTTTAGTTCCCGGGACAGGTTGACGGGACGGGCTAACGGGTGGGGTTTCTCACTGACCTTTACTTTGGCTAACTAAGATGGCACAACCATGCCTTTATTTTGGCTAACAAGGAAGGGAACAGAGGTAACTAAACCATGCCTAAAGAGGAAGGGTGATACCACTTAAACAATACGATGGATTTATCTCCTCCCCCTCCGTTGTAAGGGGAGCGATTTCTCTCCTATTTTAGGGACTGATACAATCCACTTTTCGATATTCTAACCATATCTCGGTTTCTAACCATAACAGCAGCAGCAATAACCTTCCACCCACAGCAGCAGCAGCAGCAATACCTTACCGGAATGGCCCACCTTACCGGGATGGCCCACCTTGATTTACGGGCTTATACTACCGGGCTTATACAACGGGCTTATACAACGACTACGGGTACGGGCTCATGATTAATACGACTTATACGGGCTTAAATGTGTATCCTTCCTGCTAGATCAAATATCCTTCAATATAAAATCGTAATTTCCATTAGTCAACCATGCTAGCTAGTCAACCATCCCAACCAACCTACCCATTGCTGGTTATCACTGGGTCCGAACCTTTCTGGTGGGATTCCTAGTCTCTGGTGGGCTGGTGAGCAAAGGAAAGTAATCATATCAGTCTCAGTATTACCGCTTCTCGTGGGCGGGCTATTCTTTAGGTCAGAGTTAGGTCAGGTCGTTAGGTCAGAATCCATAGCAAATACTTTCAGTAGCAAATACTTTCCTTTCAGTAGCAGCAAATGTCAGCAGTAGCAAGTATCCCACTAATATCCATAGCAGCAAATGTCAGCAGTAGAGCGAGGAAAGATACGAATGGAAGTACAGCTTATTCTTTTCTGTCAATAGAAAATATCCTTCCTGCCTTACTTATGACTTGCTACAAGGGAGGCGTCGCCGACTAGGTAAGGGGCCCCGCCTTATGACTTGCTACAATCTTATAGGGATATATTGATTATTCCAGCTAAGGAGTGCGTGCTTCAGTTCCGGGTTAAGACCAAGGGATAAGACCAAGGGAGATGTCGCTTGCTTATTCACTCTGCGGTAGCGAGCTACTAATGGATATTTTCTTTCTGGACATGAGATCCCCTTCGGGCCATGAGGTCCCCTTCGGGCCATGAGATCTCGGCGTGCCGAACCCTTAATGATGCTATTTGTTCTGGCCAGTTATCGCCACTCCGTTCATATACGTTCATACCAGTTAAAGATACATATCCGTTTATCGCAAGCAACTATAGGAATATATAAAAGCAACTATAGGGAGATATTTAGCCTTAGCCCTTCTAAGGAGTGCGTGCTTCAGTTCCGGGTTAAGACCGCAGGAGATATTCGGTCAATGCTCTAAGGCAGCTAAGTCGTATAGGCAGCTAGATAAACACGATAATGAATCAAGTTGCCTAACAAAGAAATCGAGTTTTGGCCCCCAATGATGTTTCTATCGAAAATGAAATTGAAAACGAGCAGAGCGCATTTTTTATTATAGAGTTGGGGTAATTTCAAACGAACCTTAAATAGAGAGTTCGCTATAAGTTAGAATAAGTTGGAATAAGTTCGGGTCCTTGCCTCATGACTTAATGGGCAGGTCAAGTAAGGGGCTTGCCTCATTACTTGATGGGCGTAGAGTGGTTACTTTCCTCATGGCTTGATGCGCTATAAGTTTCATTGCCTCATTACTTACCGGGTGTTGAATGGCGTCTTCCCTCGTAGCGCCTTCCCTCATGACTTCCCTCGTTGGGGCTAATTGTAAAGACTTCCCTCATGACTTCCCGGGTGTTGAATGGCGCCTTCCCTCATGACTTGCCACACTTGTGCTACAGGGGCGGCTTGCCTTATGAATTTCCACACTTGTGCTAAAAGGGAGATAAACCGCTAGGGATAGATTGATTATTCCAGCGCTTACCGGGGAGAAGAGTTCCAGCCGGGGATATATTGATTATTCCCGCTAATGAATAGAATAGCGAATAGCCTCGTAGCGCATCAACTTCGATACATCAATCGCCTATAACCCTTCCCGCCTTTGATACATCAATTCCCGCCCTTGATACATCAATTGCAATAACCCTTTCTCACCCGCCTTCATACATCAATTGCAATCACCCTCTACCAGCCAGTTGTACTCATTCTCACTAATACCAGAGCACCCTCTATCAGCCAGCACCCTCTACCAGCTAATACCAGCCGCTCATCTATATTCTCACGCTCTAAGGCCAGCTCTTTTCTCCTTCTCACCTTCGCTAGAATAGAGAAAAGGAGATATTTATTAAGACCGCCTGCCCATAATATCGTATAATATCGTATACAAAGAAATATAATTTGAAAGTATATAGACAAAGAGATATAAATTGAATGTTCAAATTTGCCCAAAATAGAGGGTGCGCAAGCAGGCTCGACCGGGGGGAGAGGGATTTAGAGCTAAACCCCAATCCCCCCCCATAAGACCAGTAACTTAGGGCCCCCCTATTTCTTTTTATTAAAGGCGTAACGTATTGATACAGGCGTAAGTAAGTAAGTCGCTCGCTACCTTACCTTCTGACTGATTCTGGTCTTTTCCGGTCATTTCATGACGATCGGTAATGTTCATGACCTTGATCGATCGCATCGTTAACACGGAGCAGGGGGGCCCCACTCCAAGCCAAGTGAGATCCGCATCGCATCACCAATCGGTCGGATAGTGGGTGAGCTGCTGTCGAAATAGTAGTAGTAGTAGTTAGTAGTGGTTGACAGGATCGATGCGGCTTCTTTAAATAGATATATAGGGGTCGGGGGTATGTCATTTATCACACTCTTTCTCGCTCGATGCAATATTACATCTATAATAAAATCGCTTCGCGTTTCGATTACATAAGAGGCCGCAGAGCTCTAGATCTATATTCATTTCCTGCGCCCCCTCCCTCCATTTCCCTTCTCCTAGATTTCATAAACGCGAAAAGATTGGATCAACGACGATCTCGCTCGCGGAGAAGGAGCGGGATGAGTCAGTATCCTTCCGAAATCGATCGAAAGATTATTAAATACACAACGAGAGAAAGTTGCCTACGGGGAAAAGCACCTAGACAATCCACTTTTGGTACAAAGAAGTCCGCTGGGAGAAATCCATCGGGGCGTACTACGGTTTTTCACCGAGGGGGTGGATCGAAGCGATTGCAGCGAAGAATTGATTCGAAACGAAGCACTTCGCCTATGGGCATTGTGGAAAGGATCGAATATGACCCAAATCGTTCCTCTCGGATTGCTTTAGTACGATGGATCTCCGGGGTGCTGCTACGCCGCCAGAGTAGGACTTGCTGCAACACTCCGCGTGAGATCCTCGAACCTACTATGGCCACCATCGGCGGCCTATTTTCGTTCTCCTCCCTACCCGTGGAGATCAAGGACGTTTTATTACCTGCCCTCTCCTCTCCAGAGGCCCAGAGAGAGGCTGCAACTTCCCCTTCCTTACGCTCTTTGAGTTTACCAAGGATAGCGGTAGCTGGGGCGAAGCCCGCTTTCTTCGCTCCGCGAATGAGAGAAGAACTCTTTCAGAAAACAAAGTTCTCTCTTTGCGAGGTCCGAAGGTGGGGAGCGCATAGCGTTCGGAGGGCGCATAGGATAAAACGTAAAGCAGCGCTTTCCCGGCAGAGTTATTGGCGGCAAGAAACTTTCAGGCTTGTTGAAGCTGCTGAGCATAACGAATCAAGGCCGAAGGCGGATCAAGGGCCGAAAGCGTGCAAAGTCGATCGTGCACCTGTCGTGTGACCCGTTGGTCTTAAGCAATGTATTTTGCGAAGCGACCCCCGAGTAATTGAACTTCGATCGGATGCGGGTATCCAATCCCGCCGCTGGGATGCCCAGCTGATTCCTGGGCCTTGACAAAAGAATGGCCGGCCACCCTTGACGTTACAGGAGCAAAAGGCCCGGGGCGTAGCAGGATGAACCAATGTGTGTGAATGAGTGTAAGCTTCGTTGCCCGAACGCGATTGGTGCTGACCACACTAGACTAGGGGACCTGCTGGTAGCAAGAGAGGCCAGGCGGTGACGATTGAGAGGTTGTCACTGAGCATTCCTAGCCACACGGGAAGAGAGGTCAAATGGCAAGGCCATACGCTCGTGGGGCTCCTCGCGGAGTATAGCTCACATCCAAACATCTGATTGGGGAACGGGGCAACGCCCATGAAGCTGAAAGGAAAGGCCTGCCAGGCCGTATGCCCATGGGTGCAGGATTCTTCGAAAAAGCCGCTGGCTGACTCGGAGACCCAGGACCTTAGCTTAGCAACGAGAAGAGATGAGCAGAATTACCATTCTAGCTTATTCCCCGAATGCTCGGGATTGCTTCCCTTCTTCCTCATACGATTCTCGATCAATCAATAGGTTATACCATAATTTGTTACCTTAATTTGTGTAGGTTATTACTGGGTTAAAATTAGAAGGTAAGGGATAAAACCAACCCTTCTAGCTAAGACCTTTCAGGACCAACCCAGAATGGCCTTGCCGTCTCAAATAGGTCCGCCTATAACGTGTAAGGGCGATCCTATTGATTTCGATTGCTTGGGCTGTTTTCTGCACAGCCAATCATTCTATCGGGTCAGGTGCCAGAAGGAGTGTCGGGTTCTGCCCATTCAAGATCTCAACGTTATTATGACCGGCTTGAACTTCCTTTCCCCCAACCGCAGACCCACAGGTTCTGGCCAATGTGGAGCTCTAGCGCCTAGTGACCAGGAGATATGAGCGCAAGCAACCCACTGGTGTGAAGCTTTAGTGCCTAATGACCCAGAAGAAGGATGAGAGGCCAATCGGGAAGTGTTATCCAAGCTCTAGCAACCTCGTGATTGAGTAGAATAGAGCCGGGCTTGAAGGGCTGATCACCTAGAATGAAATAGTCAATCTTAGAGAGATACTGAATACCACTTACAGTTGTACTCTTGTTAGCTTTGTGTTCCAAACATTAGAACGAGTCGGTTACAGAAAATGATTACCGAAAAAGAGATGCCAACATAGGAATGGAATTAGCAGCATGGACAAAGGGGTATAGTGGGTGAACTACTTTAGATACACATTTTCTAATGGATCGATTCAGATAGCCTTTCTTTCTCGTCTCTAGAAACCCGGGGATCGGGAATCATTGGGTAGGATTCGTTACATCATAGGTGCACCTGAAGCCAACTCCAACAATTTAGCATCATTCGGAGCTGCCATTTGAATGTTCCCGGTTCACGAGAGCAGTTGGTTCAGAGAAAACCGAGCTGGCTCTTCCAAGGTGTGGATTTTGTTCGAATAAAGCTCCGAATCGAAGTCCACGCAGGTCCCGGGATCGCTATTTATAATTCTAATAGGTTTGCTAAGACGGATTGATATCCAGTGCTTTTCATCAAGGATCTACGCTAGTTTCCTAGGCACGACCAAACAAACAACCCGAATCATCGATATCACGGCGAGTTGGCTAGAGCCAGTAGCAGCTTATCTAGCAGCAGAGACAGCATCTCGTCCAGATACAGATCCACCAAATCGAGATAGAGCAGTGGGTACAGAAGTCTATCCTGTCGATCACTACCAATAGCATTTGAACCAGTAGAAGAAGCTGTTGATCCAGTCGGTGAAGCCGTTGCTACGGCAAGTTTAAGCAGTTGAGACGGGTGATTCAGGAGATGCAGCTATAGATTATGCAGTAGATCCGGAAGTCTATCCAGCAAAAGTCAATCCAGCACCAATAATAGCATAAGTAGCAGTTCCAAACCCATAATAAGCTGGAGCAGATCCAGTTACAGAGCTTACATACCCTATTATAGTTTCAGTTTATCCCGCATTACATAATGGGTAAATTATATAGGGAGGATGCTCGGATGCATATGGAAAGGAATGAAACATAATCTTAGGGGCGGGGGCCATGATCAAGCGTTGGATAAATGTCCCGATCTTTTTCTAGATCCCACAGACCGAAACCTAGCTCAGCTTACTGGACGGGTACTTTACAGGGATGCATATGGACGTTGGACCAAGCTATCTTGTGTTCTAGTATGGCTAGCTTTATTTGGTGTATGAGTGGCAGTATTTTGATCCGTTTGGGTCTGGCGTTGCGGTAGTGCGGTAGCAACGAGGGAAAGCAGTCTACATTCACGAGAGTCCATGTTACCAGGCAGGGGACAAATTAGCGGGCAATAAGCTTAGCTCGGGGGATGGCGTCGATGTTTTAAGCATGATGGCACTCCCTTCGGTCATACATACAGAGAATGGATGGCTCATCTGGAATGTATAGGGAGGGAAAAACCTATTAGTCCATGGATAGGGGAGACAGGCCTTTTATACGACATTGAGACAGAACGACGCGTGACCTTTTTAGGAAGGTAACGGTTCATATGGAATAGATTGGATGGCGTATATCTTGGTAATTGGCTGATGCTTTTACACGGTAAACTAGCACAGGATCTCGATCAATTAGGTATGGATCTTAAACTATACCTGCCTCTGGATAATCTGCTACTTGGTCATAAACTGGCATTGTAACTAAGCGAGATGGTGGTGGAAAAACTACTGCGTAAGGTGCTGGTGGATCCACTTTTATGGACACTGATGCTTTCTCTGCCGCTTGCTCTGTTGCCTTCGTTGGTGGTTCTGATTCACAGGATCAATTGGTTAAGGATCAACCGCTTCGGGTGCTTATGGATAAACTAAGTAAACTGGCGGCTACCTATGCCCCAAAAAACGGCTAGGGACTTAAAAGAAAAAAGCGATAAATACTCCCAATGGCTCATCCCTAATGAAGGGGTCTTAAGTGGCCATAGAACGCAAGCAAATGCCCTTTGAAGCCGTTCAAACCAAAGACTAAAGTTGAAGTCCCTAGTTTACAGGCTCTTGGGTTAAGGCCAATGGAGAAAGGCTGCAGGGTTCTGAAGTTTCAAGGCTTACTTCTTCTGTGGGACTTGGTGAGGCTGTGAAGGCTAAAGGCTCCTTCCTTCCTGGTTACAGGCTCTTGGTTCCAACTTCCTTCTGTTGTCCTTGTTGATTCTGGTGATGATGGCTGAAGTTTCAAGGTGAGGTGCGCAGCGGTGAGAGAGGCCCTCTACGCGCCCATAAATAGCGTACACGTCTCTCCCCCTCATCTCTTTACTTAAGCAAGTGCGTGCATGTTGTATTATCTACGCAACACGAATGCATCCATGTTACTGCAAGAAGCTTACTTAAGATAGGGCGCATTAGTCTGATATACGCGAATACTACACTACATGGATGGAATGGGTCGCATCTATATCTCCCTCGACCTTTCTGTTGAGTCTTCCCTCGTACTTCGCTAGCTGGGCTGGTCAACCTCGGATACTCTCACTGGGACTGCTGCTACCCGAACCAAGCTTGTTCATCCGGGAAGTCAAAGCCGGTAGTCCAAGTGACCGAAGCAAATAGTATAGTTTGAATCTGTGACCGAACCCAAGCCATAAGTCTAGTTCTCATCCGGGAAGTACAAGTGACCGAAGCTAGTTCCGAACTGAAACAATCTCTCGCTTGCTACTCGTACCCATAGAATACTAAGGTGAAGCTTATCAACCCATAGGTGAATCTAGCTACTGCTACTCAAACTCAAGGTGAAGCTAGCTACTGAACTGATAATACCAAGGTGAATCTAATACACCCCAAGGTGAAGCTATATAATCCCAAGGTTAAGCTAAATCGCGATACGACCCCAAAGGACCTTATCGGGCATTCTATTATCTCAAATATGGCCTCTCAGACGCTTTTGACGAGTACGCCTTGACTGATGCCGGCTCCCTACGCAACCCCTCTCCTCTCGTTTTTGCTTGGCCTAGCGGGGTCTTACCCTTAAGCCCGTGAACCCATCGGCTTTGAGGAGACATCCTTAGTCTTGATTTACTTATGATTTCCTTGTCCCTCTCGCTGCGGAAGAAGCAACCGCCTCTATTAGGGGATTTATTAGGTAAACTCCGAAAATGTCGGAGAAGAGCAGGTGCCTCATATTCCAGGCTGCAGGCAGGAGGGAGAGTGTCACAAGCTTGCTGCCTGTCCTTCTAGCTAGAAGGTCAGGTCCATACCTTCCTTACTGGCTGACGGGCTTATCCCGCTTGATAGGACATGTTGATAGGACGTGTTTATACGATGTGTTGCTAGACCAAAGACACCAACCGAGGCTGGCTAGCACCCTCCACCACCCTGCTTGCTGGGAGAATGAATGAATCCCGGCTTGATGCTTGCTGCTTGCGTGAGTTGGTCGAGCTTGCTTTGGTTCTGGGACTGCTTAGTTTAAGTGATCGCGCTGTTACCACTCCGTGCCTTGACTTACCTTCTTAATTGCCTTCCCTCGTGTTGACGCCCATTCCGACATGCCTGCCTTCATGCCCCCTCTATATCCCCATAAGTGATTAGATGGAGTTGATTCGTCGCGGACAGGACTGTAGCTCACCTGCCCCCCCTACAGTTATTGAATAACCCAGTAGAACCTTGATGCAGTCCCACCTACCTAGCTACGAATATACCAACCCTTCTAATACCCGGCCGGTAAGTACCTTACCTACCTGAGTTACGCGTTCCGTTTTTCATTTTGTGAACCAGTTGATTCATGAACAAAGAAATAGGACCTTATCGCGCGAACTAAGGCAGTCGTTCGTGAAAGACGAGCCAAGGTTCTCAGCTCGCGGCATAATTACGCTATCGAAGAATTGATAAAAGAATTGATTTCAAGGCCTTTCATATCTTCGTGCCGGCGTTCAATTTTGGCTATTCCTACCTACCTTTAGGCCCAGATAAAACGTCTACCTCTAGGATCAAACCACAACCCTTCTGCGCCTTTCTCCACGGTGGGCGCTGGAGAGAAAGTCTCTGCGTGCTTCTGGGTGGGGGCATAGCATAATCTTGACCTGCGTGCTTTCAAGCTTCTTTTACAGTGTTAAGAAGCAAACGGAGAGACAGACTTTATATATAGGTTTCCCTCGACCAATAGATTAGGAGTTTAGGCCTTCTTTGATTCCCTAGGTTTTCCCTCGACCAACTTGATTCGACTAGACAAAAGCTTACAAGTGTTGTTTGATTGCTTCCTGTTCGCCATGTCCTCATCAATTCGAGTTCCCCTGTTCATATTTTAATCAGCATTCATTTTGGGTTGTACCTTCTGCCCTCTCTCCTCTTTGTCTGTCCCGCAGCTACAATGTACCCTTTCACGTATATGATAGTGGCGAGTCACTATCTATTGGATTAGCTTTAAGCTCGGCGAATTAAACGCAGATACCCATAGAAGGGAGAAGGGCCGTGATGGAGCGAAACCTGAAGTCTGAGGTCTGGACTATATCTATATCTGTGCCGCATAGGTGTTCCGAAGTATCTGTAGTAATGGGGTTGCGGATTATCGTGGGAGAGTCATGTCAATAGCCATTACTTTTACTGCAGTAACGGCCTGAAGCCACCTTGAAACCTTTATCGAATTGTTCCAATATTGATTTAGCTCTCTGGAGTTTCATCAAATGATAATGGGGAATAGGCTTTGGGTCGAATGTAACTTGAAACCTTTACTTAAAATGGAAGCGAGTTATCGATGACAGTCTGAATATCGAGTGATGCCGGTCACTAAGAATAATCCGCTACAGACCCGCACTGACAAATAAATCCTTCTGCTATCAGTGATGTTTCGGTATTTCCCTCATGTTAAAAAGACAGATCCAGTTGGAGGTGCGAAAGACACAGAGAAATAGAGGTTGGTGAAGCAGGTGGATCGGTGGTAAAACAGTGAAATAAAGCAAGTAGGCTTCAAGGTGGTTGGTAAAACAGTGAAATAAAGCAAGTAGGCTTCAAAGAGGTGAAATAGTCCAGTTCAAAGTGCCTAACTAAGCAAGCCAGCTGGTTCAAAACAAAAAGGTATTGTGAGGCCAGTATTTCCTTTCCTAAATCCAAGCAAGCAGTTAAAAGATCCTACGATCCAAGACTGGGTGGTTAGCTGTAGGTCCAACTGAAAGTAATTCTTCCGGCTAAAGGTAGGTAAATGGCGGCGATGTTTTAAGTGCCCGCACCACCCAATCTCATAAGTTCTGGAGTAGTTCCTAAATAGGAAAGTTGCCACGCTAGGTCGCACAAGCATGAATCCAGTCGTCAGTAGGCTGAGGTAATAGAAATGGTGGTCTAAGTACCCATCCAACAGCCCTTCTTTCGAACCTTCCTTCCATCCCTCCAAGATCAGGGGTCTTATTGTAGGTAGTTCTTCAATCCAAGAAGGCAGTTCCCGATCCGAGAATTCCACAAATTAGCTGTTCGACATAAAGTATTCCTGTAGGCTTACCCTGGGTCGTCCTTTCAGGGGATGGCCTGAACGTTATTCTTCCCTTCTGTCAGGATGTATCAACCAACCTTGTTCAAACTCTGTCATTGTCTGTAAACAATGGGTTCTAACCGGATGGGTACGGGTATGTCTCTCCTCTCCAACCATGAGGGTGGGTATGTCATTCCTCTCCAAACATTTGATAACCTAGGATAAAACAGTAAGTCTAGGGTATGTCTGACCTAAACCTGTTCCTCCTTTCCTTTCAGGGGATGGCCTGAACGTTCCTTCAGACAGGATGTATCAACCTTGTCCGATACCGGATGGGTATACTCTAAACCTGGTCCTAATTTCAGGGGATGAATGGAATCAACCTTAAGTCTTTCTGTCTAAACCTTTTTCGACGACGTTCGGCAAACTTTCATGGCTATAAAGAATCGCCATAAAAAGGGCATGGGGTGATAAAGAAAAGAAAAAGGTTATAAAGACTCGCCCCATATCAAACTGGCACCCTGAGATAGAACTCAAAAGGCAGGCACCCAGTCAGTTTGTTAGTAAGAGTGGGGTCATAGGTTTCTAACTGTCCGGGTACGGGTCTGTCTGTCCTTCTCGAAGATGGATGGGCTGGTATCAAATACGGGTATGTAAGAAACCTCAACTTTGTGGGCACTTTAATTCGATGTTGTAAAAAGGGAGGGGAAGATAACATTTTTTGTACAACTCCAGTAGGGAGGGGAAGATAACGCCAAGGGGTTCTCAGGGTCCAAGAAGACTCAGTAAGATGGTCATGCTGAATCGGATCGGATTCAAGGGAACCACGATGCCAACTATTTGTTCCGATTCATGTTGGCCCGCCCTGATCAATGAGTGGAATTCACCCATGCGATTATGGGGCCAGTTCTGCCATTGTAACCCTGCTGCATCACTTCCCCTATACATACTCATGAGCCTTCTTATCAGACTGACTTTGGTACTCTCATTCATTCTCTCTCTTCCCGAACTTGCATGTATCCGAACTACGTACCTTCTTTTTGATCTTATCATGAAGCCGGGATCAGAGAAGAAGATAGCAGCCCTTGTCCCTCCGAAGTAGCAGTTGGAAGCTTTAAGTAAGTAGGGCCCATCGGTACCAGCAAATGGATATATATATTCCCGCCAGAAGAAAGAGAGATAGAGTCGCGATGGATGCCCGCCCAGCAACAAATAGTGATTCCCGCCAGAGAGAGGAGAGAGAGGCGCCAATCATCCATCTTGACTCGCACCATGAAGCCAGATCGTGAACCTATATAGTTCACCCCCAGCCAACTCCCATGTCGATTCGCCGAAGCCACATCCCCAGATCGATGCCTTGCTCATGTCATAATAGCCAGCCTAACGTTTACCTTGACCAGCATTCCTTGGCCGTGACTTCAATCCCACCCGGATGGAAGAGGTTTTCACTTGCCCACATTCACAATCTGCATGTTCCTATGCCCGGCAGCAGCCGCTATTACTCCACATATTTTTGAGAGTTCTCAACTTAGCCCATTTAGCCTGTATCTCCACCTTTCGTTTTCCGAATCGAGTTCAGCCGAGTATTCGACCTACCCATTCTACTATCTCTTAGTTGGGGAGTCGCCCACTCCATATTCAGTTTGGAATAGAAATCGAGTCGTGTAGTTACTTCCTTCACCCGCACGGATAGCCCCACTTACCGTGGGTGGTAGGTTGGGCAGTGGGAGGGGAAGCGCCTGAACACCATGGACCCACTTCCGCTGCGGTTGATTCTAGATCTTCATTCAGGAAGAGGCTCCGTCCCCCGTAAGTGGTTATTCTTCTCCATCTCCAAAGGGTAGGGTGTGGAGTTCACTGCACCGACCCATTCCCCATCCGGGTCTCCCGCACTGCTCAAGTGTGCGACTCCGTATGAGGACCTCCTTCCCTTCTGCCCACTCTCCGTTCACACGGTTCCCAAAGCGGAAGGGTAGGCAGCAGGTACCACGAGCCCTCTGTCCCACACATCTATCCAGAAGCAAGTGTAGTTCACCGGTTCCACCGAATGCTCCTATCTCTCGGCAAAGATCGTGTGAGTGTGCAGTTATGCCTCAGATGCTTCGCCATAGAATATAGAAACCTAGTTCCCGTTCCTCTCTGGTGCACTCGCTTTAGATCTCCGACACACAAGGGAGGACGCGGTAGGCCCTAGCCCCTGCACGCACGTCCGGCCGATCATTCCGCTGGCATCTCGCATTCACGATACCCGTTTCACTGCCGCTCGAGGATGTAGTTGTAGATACGTCGAGCCAAGGGTGGCTCCATATCTCCTTCTACGACATGCTGTTGTCGTCGCCATATTCTATGTGTCACTTGGTAATCTCTTCCTCGCTGCGGGTCTCTGCAGCACCTACCTCCGGAATAAACGGAGGACTTCATTCAGTGACTCCGCGATCGCCCTCTGAACGATCAAAATAAGGTAGAGCTTGAAGATACGTTTTGTATTCCATTAGTTTCTCTGTGCCTCTAGCCGGGTGGGCGCCGGTCTTTTCCCCCTAAGAACCGTACGTGCGAGTATCCCCGCATGCGGCTCACGCCATTTTTGACTGACAAGGTAGGTGGGTGGCCATTGGTGAAATGTCCCCTGTCTCCTGTGCGCGTGCTTGTTGTAACTTTGGAAGCAAATTGGCGTGCTGTCTGTTGTACTGTAAACCTGCTCTATCTATTCATTGATCCATTTGGCCGGCCCCCCTCTTTTTCCAACCAAGAATTGATCCCCCTTCTCGCTCGGAAAAGGAATCGGCCCTCACCCCCTAAAGAAATGGATCAGAAGGCCTCTCCATTTCCAATGACCCGGCCTCCCCTGGCTCTTTCACCGTCCGGGCTCAGCTCCTCCCGCAAACAAAGGATTTTCCTATGCTCTCGGCGCAGGCCTACCACGCTTCGCGCCTGCGGCGTTTTCGCCAGACGGTATTTGCCAGTAGTGCCATCCTCCCCGCTGGCTGCTTAGTATTCCAGGGTTGTCCCTCGTGCGTTCTGTTAGGTAGGCTATGACAGGAACAAGTGTAGTTGAATGGGGCAGCAGGCGGGTTACACGTTCCACTGTGCCGAGATGATCGATCGTGGGGTGCAGGTGGTGATAATCACCCCGGGGTATGCGCGCCCTTGACGGGCACTCCAGGACCCGCCAACGCTCGTTCGGATAAAACCCAGGCCGGGCAACCAACCAAGGTGGGGGACGTCCCCCATTCCCCGTACCTACAGTGTGGATAACGAGGCCACCTTCGCAACCCTCTCCCTTCTTTCCCTTGGGGGCGGTTCGCCCCACTTGAGTGGCTCAACCGCCTTTTGCCCGGTGCTCATGACGCGCTACGGAAGTGGCACGCGCCACCCGTGCCAGGGGACCGAGCAGGGCATAGCTAGCGGCATAGGAGCCGACTCGGCGTCAGCGGCTTCGTGCCGCACTGGAGTGATCCAATATGCGGTTCCGCACGTTCCACCACTTCTCCGTTCATTTCCAATACTGATCGTGAAGCACCATGAGCAGCAGGATGTTGAGGTCCGAAATTCGAAGTGAAATTTCTGATTTGTTTGTTCCTAGTCGTCATGGGAGAGAAATTGATGAATAATAAATGGATTATTCCCTTCGTTGTCCAATACCGACCGATGGAGAAAGCATCTTCCGATCACGATTATCTCTTTTGTTCAATAATGTGGCGAGCGAGAGCTGCGCATGCATAAATAATGGTGCACTTTTGGCATGCATGGAGAACACGCACGAAAGGCAGACGAACGGCGCCAGCCAGGTAATTGCTGCCGGCACCTAATTCGATTCGTCATTTTGATCTGTTTTTCGTCCCCACCCAGATGAACAAATAGGTAGGGTGAGTGATGCTCCTTCAATCGATAGGGGTTCTGTTCGGGATAAGGTCTTTAAATCAACAAATGCGGTTTCATTTCAGTAGTCGAGAGAGAAAGGAAAGATGGGTACAATGAAAAGAAGATTGGCTGGCTAAGGTTGCAGAACACATACATATTGGTTGGAAGAAGCGGGAGGCTGGAATGCCGGGCCTTTCTCTTCATCTTTAGTGGTAGACCGGGCGCCACCTACCTCCTCTCTATGGAGAATCACTTTTAAGCCCTCGTCGGCATTATCAGATATATAACGTAACAAAATAGATAGGCGGTTTCGCATGAAATAGTTACTTATGCACCGCGAGGCGAGCTAGTAGGTTAGGTTGTCTGCTTGAGGGATCAACCTTTCCTCGAAAGTAGAGTGCATGGATTCCACCGCCCATTCACATCGGCGAGCGGGGTGATTCACATTTCGAAACAGGATCAAGAGAACGCCCCTCTCTTGATATAATAGACTCGGTTCTTATTTGGGTGGGGTTAAATGCCGTATCGGAAGGAATGGTGAAATGGAAACGACTTACATACAATGTTGGGCTCTCTATCTAGGGCTAAAGTGTGAGTTCTATTTCTGGCTAAACAAATGCCCTTCCCTCTTACTTATTAGGGAATAGGTTTTGAGTTCGTTCTTTCTATCTGATACTTTCTTTCATAATCGATCGTACCCTAATAGAAGAATATCGTATACAAAGATATATCTAATTATATATGTAATTATGCTTGCCTTATGACTGGACACGAAGTATTTCACGAACGTAAAGTTAGGGTGATAAACTAAACGTACCTCTACCACAATAAATCAACTTCGTTCCTAAGTTACTTATTTGGTGAGGGGCCTAACGTCGGTCTTCGTGTCGTCAAGAACCTCGCCCTCCCGATGGTCTTTAGAGCGGCTCTACAACTCGCCCCTCCCCCGTTGGTCGAGTGTGTTTCTAAATACCCTGGTGTACACTTCTAAACATAAGTCCCGGTTTCACTGTAGCAAATAAAATAGGTAGGCCGGCCCTCCCACCCATTCGGGAAAGGCGGACCTATCTGATACAGTGCCCGGCATTCCTCTCCCGATGGTCGAGCGACTTCGTACGTCAATTCAGAGTCTATTTCAATAACTTATTTTTAAGCCATGTCCCAGACTTCCCTGGGCTATTTCAATACTTTCCTGGCTTTGGACTTTCCAGGTGTATCCTTCGTTACATAAGGCATGGCAAGGCCCTTACACGTTATAGGCGGACCTATCCTATTGACGCCAGCTACCTATCGGATCTAACAACCGGTGAAGAGATAGAATGATCCTGGAACATGAAGAAGCATCGCGAATAGACATCTTTTTTGTGAGGCCACTTGCGGGCATTTTCTGCTACTTACTAGGGACGTATCCACGACCAGTGCTATTCGGACCTCTTGTCCAAGCAGGGTGGGTAAAGTAGAATTCTACCCAGGTCGGCACATCATCCTATCAGTCAGGGTGGGTCCGCACAACCACAAACGGACAGAGGAGTTGGAGCTGGTACCGTTCGTATATCCGTTGACCCATCGATCGGATTTCATTAAGGGCTGGGTGGGATAGATAGACGATAATTTCCTATCCGCAGGGCAAAACAAAGAATGTAAAAACATAGAATGCAAAAGACAATTTGCTCGTCTCGTCTGCCGCATCACCCACCTGGTGATAGGGATCAGGTATACCCTCGTCGTAGCCACCTGGGCGAATGAAGGATCTGGTGGGACCTGCCGGCCGCTCCCTCCCGCCTCTAAAGGGGATGTCACAGCAGCTCTTCGGATACATAGAACCCTCGCATCAGCCCAATAGCGAACAACTAACTGGGGCAATAGACTCCAGAGCGCCCACTGGCTGGCGCTGTATCGCCCGCCTTGCTTGCTATGCTGCGCCGGTTACCACACTTTACTTTGAAACGGGTCCATTTCAAAACATTGGAAATGCCGAAGAAGTAAGAAACCTACCTGTACGAAACTATTGAATAACCGTATATGATATGGAAGAGTTTCGCATCTCTCCCATCTGGCTGGGGTTTTCCCGGCCGGAGACGAAATAGGACCCGGGGGGAGAGGGGGGGGGGGCTACAAGCCCTCTCCCGTTGCTAATAGTTAGTTTTACCTTTCCCGATGGCCTTAAGCAAGCGGCTTTAACCACTCACTGGGTTGGGTGAAGATATCTCCCGGAGTGATAGGAAGAGGACACTCGACGCTGGCGGGTTATTATCCATTCATCACACCCTTTCGAGATCAAAAGGCGGATAGATATAGGTCTAGCAAATCATCCGATGAAGCAGCAGAGGATATGGGTCCGATTCCCGTTATACGCGATGCGGTGAATTCAAAAGACCGATCCAGCGAGATACGCCCGCATTAAGATCTAAAACTCGTCGTCCACCTCCAGAAAATGTTCGGAACAAAAAACTGACAAGAATACAACGCCGCATTCCCCGAAGATCGAGAAGCAAGAGAAGATCTATTAGGAAAAATCTTTCTCCGAGACAGAATTTTCACAGTTACATAAAATTACAAGCCATACGAAAGTCGCCCCTTTCTCATGGAAATTTACCCATCACAGAGATGCACGGAGGGACAGAACGAGCTTCACATATACCTTTTCCACTCAATCCAGAAACAAGATCGGACGTCATCCCGGTTCGTCTCCATTTCCGTGAAACTATTCCTCAAGCGAGGCAGCCGATAAGTCACCGAAAGATTCGTGCGAATAATGAAATGGGTAACATAACTCGTTCTAAAGTGTCCCGCGGTGATCCAATATCTATTGAAGATAATTATGTCAGAACCATGGGGAGAAAAGTGAGGAAATATTCCCATATTGAAATATCAGTAAATAAAATAGCGGGAAAATTTCCAGATCACCCGGAAAGAATGTGGAGAAGAACCAAAACAAGATGGTTCCGCCTACTGGAGAAAAAAAAAGGGTGCCGCCTCCTACCAAAATCCTGGTTTTCGCAACAGTTGCGTTCTTCCATGCAAGAAAAAGACTTAGAGAGGATAAATCCCTCTAGATCAGAAGGAGTATGCTTAGGCAGCTTATTCGCCGAGCACAACAAAATTAAGAGAAATTCGTATCATTCCGAATTCTTACTATTATTGAAGAGAAGGAACGGAAAAAACCGGATTCCTACTCGAACAATGAGTCTTATTGTTAATAACGGAAATTCATGTAGCGATTCAACTTATTGTTCTGAATCCCCTTATTGCGACACCAGGAAGATCAGAATCAGAGGAATCGAACTACCTACTCATTACTCGGAGGTCAATCATAGAACACCGAAAGCTGTGGTATCTTATGGACCTGACATAGGTCACATCCCTCACGACATAAGATTGAAAGATCCGAACCTTCCCCTTCGGAGCAGGAACGAACGTGGCCGGAACAACTACTACCTTTGATCGGAGTCGCTCATGGATAGACTTTGTATCTATCCATCTATATATCTATCCGGATATATGGAGATAGATACAGGTATCTATTTCCATCTGTATAGGTATATAGGTGTAGATATCTATGGATCTGTATAGATATGGATCTATATCTGCATAGATATAGAGATATCTAAATAGATAGATATAGATGTATGGAACATCTATATGTGGATGTAGATATATATCTATCTAGATACGGATATGGAGATAGATGTGTATCTGTATATTTCTATATCTGTATCTAGGTACATATATGTAGATGTATCCATATATGTTATGTCCGCCAATGAAAGATTGGATTCATCAAAATTGAATTGGGGGATATCATGCGAAACGTGCGTGATAGATCCCCAATTTTTACGAATCCGATGGGGATGGGAAGAAAAACTGACTCTCAATTGTTCCATTCTCGTTCGGTACGTGGGATTTTATCTTGGATAATCGTCTTTCATTTTAATAGTTAGCTCCCCATAGTCTTAATTATGGATTAAGTAAGGGTAGAACTAAAGGAGCTTGCCAGGATGCACCCTGCCTGGCTCCAGTAGTTTGTTCCTTTCTCTTCCTGACCCGGTTATTTCGAGAAGACTAAGGGAGAGCCGGACCCGACGAACGAAACCTTACAAAAGCAACTGAAAAGAAAGTGCAGCTGCGCTCTATCCCAGCCAGTGTGAGCGGAAAAGTAAGTTCCACTGGTAGAAGCTCCTGGGACATGCTAGTTTACTATATGACCGCTCGATCCGTCATTACTATTACCATTATGGAGACGACTTCACGATCTGCATAAATAGGTAGGTAATTGCCGCCAATCTTCATGGTGGTTCACCGGTGGCTAGCTCTCCAATGTACAGATCTGGAGGTCCCGCCAAAGCAAGGGACTTAAGGTCCCCGTCCACGCCAGCCATTCCATCCTCCCCACCTATCTTTAAGGCTTTCGGAGACTGCCTCTTGAACATGAGCAGGCAGTTCGAAGAAGCTTTATCGGGTCCAGTCATCATACTTAATGATATCGCTCCACCTGAATGATCCTTCGTCTTCCCCCCTATCTTTTTAAGGTTCTGGCAGGCAATCACAATCATTAATCCTACACTCTCTACGTATAAAGGAGCCCCTCTAGGAATCCATCCAGCATGACTCGACTGGCACGAGGGCTGGGTACAGTTTAAGATAGAGATTCTATCGCTTATCCGTGAATTAGACTTATAAGGGACCATGATTGGATCGGGCTTACGCGATGTTCAGTAATCCTCTGCCCCCCCCATAAGAAGAATAAGAAGAAGGGAATGGGCCTTGTCGGGCGGGAATGATTGGTACCACATATCTCACTCACATGGGGATTGGTGCTGATTGATCCGAATTCACTCTACACAAGACCAGTGGCATAAGCAATAGGTAGGTAAACCATGCATGGTGAGGGTGGGTCGTGTACCCATGCTCTGCTCCAATCCCCAATTAGAGATGCAAGATCATTGCTAGCCCCTTTAGTTATAAAACCAAAAATAGGAGCAGATAGATATAGATAAAGGAAGGCGGGCGTTCTTTAGTAATATCTCTGGCGATGACCAAATACGAGTAGTTCCCTTCAAGGGCTGAAGTGCGCATGCCTGCACAATTCATCCAGCCAGAAAGAAGGGGGCTACTCCTACAGTACCAGCAGGCAGAATGTGGCTGCTCAGGAACCCGAACGGAGGGAGGGAGTGAACTAACTCTCTTTGGATTTTTTATCGAATGGATGGGGTCCTGGTCCTGAGCTCTGCTCAGGCAGGTAAGGACCTCCGTCCGAAGGGAAGGTTCTCCCCTATATTTCTTTATTTCCCTCAAGCGGTTGAGATGGACGCACTATGAAATAAAGCGATATATAATCCACTCTGGTCATGCAGCAAAGGAAGGATGGCCGGAAACGAGGAACGTAAGTCGCTCGACCGGTAGGGAGAGGAACTGCGCTCACATAGGAAAGCACCCCTTCTCCGGATTAATTCTCTTATCTTTCGAGTGAAGAGAGATTTGAGAATGCTTTATAAATAAGGAAGAAGGTACTTCCAGGAAATGGATTATTCGAATAAATGGGAAGTGGGAAGTTAGGGTAAGTCGGGGTACTCTAATATAAGGGGATTGGTTTCACTCCTTTCCGAATGAGATAAAGAAAGTGGCAAAGAATCGAACTCGAAGTGCTCTCGCTGGCCCTATAGAGAGATACGGTCTCATTCACTCATATCCTTTCCCATCTCGCTGGAGCCGCTATGAATATGATACCGGGAGTTGCCGTTTCGCACCCGTTCGTCGTTTTGTTCTTGTTCGGCCTAAAAAGACAGAAAAGGAACCAAAAGACAGAAAAGGATTACTTTCTTTCCTTATTGTCCTAATGACGGATCGATAGCCGGCTTGCTTCTCTCTCCGATCTGGCTGGTTCGAGCGATCTATCTATATATACGTACGTAATATGACTGCTGAACTATTGTGTGCTTGCGCCTAAAGGGATACCTCCATATACCCCCAATATATGAGGCTTTCCACCCACCTAGTAATGACTCATATCATGTATATAGCATAAAGATGAGGACACAATAATTATGGGAATTAAGGAGGCGCATTGACCCTGTCTTCTGGGTGGGTGGGGGATATATAGCGGCCAAGGAAATAAGTCTACTTCGTTACAGACAGTAAGGAAGGCCAATAGGCGTTGAAAGGCTTTGAAAGGATGATAAGTCTATATCTCCCTTAGGGGCCAGGAAAGGCCACAAAGTGCTCTTTCGCTGCCAAATCTGCCGGAAACCCTTACTGAGCTAGGATAGGTAAGGTAAGGCAAGCCACAGTAACGAAGTAAAGCAATACAGTAACGAAGGCAAGGGCAAGCCACAGAGTCATAGCCATTTATTGTGGCCCAATCCCGTAGGGGCAAGCTAATGCTCCCAAAGGATATTGATTATGTTTTTTACTGCAGGGCTTGTAAGCCTTTCTCTACCGATTGATTCTGTACCGAAGGGCTTGTAATACTATGTAAGAACCCAGAGGGCATAGCACGAACCCAGAAGGAGATTGATTCTGTTTGTTCCTGGGGTTTCTCTCAAACCGAGGGTTAGTGGGCATGCATCAAAATCTATCCCAACAGCTACCCAAAAACTAAGCTTCTGCCTCACCTGAATTTACCTTACCTGAGTCTGCCTAAAAAGGTCCTGCCTGATCCAACTTTGCCTTTTTATCCTGCCTGATCCGACTCTGCCTGACCTGAATCTACCTCACCTTACCTGAGCCTGCCTACCTTTTCCTGCCTGAAGGTCATGTTTTACCTGAGCCCACCTGATTATGCCTCTTACAAGAGCTTGCCCGACCAACCAGGTCTCACCCAACCTGATCTCTTACCCTACGAGCTTATTCACGTGTTATAGTGTGCTGCTTGCTCTCGATACATGTTTCTTTCTAGAAGCCAATCAATAAGGAAAGATGTATGCGGTTTCTCGCCCTCCTTGGTCTCGCGACTTAGTCTCACCCTACCCTGACCTCACTCTCTTTTGGCTTCAAGCTTTCTCACGCGTTTTAACGCCTATCCTGGCTGGGCTCTGGGTAGGTTATTAATATGCTCTTTCGGTCAAGAATAAAGTATGTCTGCGATAGTTTGGTCTTCAACCCACCTGTTTACCTGGCCCGAAGCTGCTGTCTTATTCCAAAAGGCTGTATCACGAAAAGCTGCTTTCTTATCATGAACAACTACAAGAAGATATGAATGCAGTAACGATAATCATCTGAATAAGGCTTAAAGTGGGTGACTGACCGACCGGTTAACCACCAGTCATTGAGGATACCACGGGTCCTTTCTTATGCTAACGAAGGCAGATGCAATTAATCCTTCCTTATCTTACGCTTCTTACAAAAAAGGGTAGGTTTGATTGGGTGCTCATGAAAGAATCAAATTGGTGGAAATACGCGTGATCAATATCAATCAATTTCTTTGAGGCGAATCAATCCATCAAGCTTTCAAGGCGAATCAATAAAGCTTTTTAAAGATCCCCTATCTATCTGACGGCTTCTGGTCTCCATAATAGGTGGGTGCAACTGGATCTTACCTTCTTACCTTATGTTTACGCCCACAGATGCTCACGTTGAATGGAATATAACTTAAGTGAAAGAAGACTGAGCAAAGGGGATTAAGTCAAAATGAAAAAACCTTACACTTACTTGATTACTGCCCACAACACATAACACTGGATACTCCACTGCTCACCCCTTACACGCCTTAGATTCTCTTTTATATACGTAATTACCGACTCTCGTTCGGCAGTTACTTGTTGAGTGGCTCGTTCCCCAGCCGGATGTCTATTTGAGGGTAAGAAATATTTGAGGGGAAGAAATATGAGGGCCATCCCTTCTCACATTCTAAGATCGTTAGCTAAGTGCGTGATCAACCTACGCATGCATATCTCCCGAAACCCTTCTCACTATCTCTCAATTTCGGGAGAACCCTTCGCTATGCTCTGCATTCTGGCAGGTAAGTGAAGAAAGAAATGGGCCTATTATGGTGTTTTCTCCTTATTTATTTATTAAGGCAACATCAGGAAGTAATTGGACATTATGGTAGGTAAATACTTAATGTATGTGATGTAATAAATCTATGGAGTTATGTACTGGGCCAAGTCCTTTCTTTGCCAAAGCAGAGGCATTGGACCAGGCCAAGTATTCGTTACACAAGGCATGGCAAGGCACACGTTACTTACATAAGGCACGTGAAAGTAAGGTCTTATAAAGTCCTGGGTCCTGAAAGGTCCAAGCAGGCAGGCAGAGCGCGTTCTCTCCTTTGAGGGTCTTGAAGAGTAAATAGATAGATCACTTACCAGGTGAAAAAGAGCTTAGAAGGTCAGGGCTTGAGCTACGCACGCCAAGGAAAGGGAGAACCTTACCAAGCAGAGCTATCTCACTAAGGCCTGTAAGTGATCACCTGACCAAGCAGAGCTACGGCACCTTCTTGACCACTTTATTAATGGGGTGGGGGGCCTGCCTAGTGAGTGAAGGTTGGAAAGCAATAGGTTTCTCTTCTCTAATCCCAGGCATTCTATCCCATCCAGGACAAGGGCATCTCTAATCCCTTCCAAACAAGGTATATTCCCACCAAACTAACCACCACCATCCTTTTTTATCATCCCTAATCTAACCAATTCAATCCCATCCAAGGTGAAGCGGTGTCAGTAGCTAAGTGGAGTAGATCTATTTCTAGAGAGTTGTGCTTGGAAGGAAAGTGTTGGATTAAGTGTCTCTGAATCTACGAATGCCGGACTTGAAATGACCCAGTCTTTACGAAGTCTCTGAATTGGCGTTCTATGGAGTGGGAGCTGGGGCTCTATCCGGCTATCTAGTTACCGAAATGATACGAGTAAATATGCTTTAAAGAAAGCAATACTATGTATATCCTGGGTCGCACGCGCCCACAATTGATTCTTCCAAGCCTGGCCTGCTGCTAGAGGAATGCCTCTGGGCCTCTTTGGCGCGACTTCTTTCAAACTATAAAATAAAGGCGTTAAGAAAGGAACGTGCTGCTCGAATTGAATGGTGGTCAAGCAAAGCACAGTAACAGGCCTTACCAATGAAAGGGTTTTCCTCCAAAACAACCAGACCTTAGTAATACATACAGCTATGTTCAGTTCAATTAGTGGGGTCAGAAGACCTGTTTCGCATGCCTTGCTAATCGTTAAGTTAGCTCCGAGCCTTACTATCATTGTTTAGGCCGGTCGGCCCTTACCTACCTACTTACAATAGTACAGGGAGATTGCTCCAGAGAGACAGTCCATACCTATTAGTGCTGGGCAGGTAAGTAAGGGCCGGGTCCAGGGCCCTTACCACAATATCTTGGGTAAGGAGGCTTACCTACTCATTAAGCCCTATCACCCATAACATACCAAGCTCGTTGTTCCACCCTCGACTGCCCTGCAGAGCCCGCCCGCACCATGATTCATTACGGCATGATACCGGAATGGACTGAATAATCCCCCCGGCACTATCAGAGCTATGCAAGAGCGAGCTGGTTGTTCCTTACCATGTACATGGTTAGTAAGTCCTGGTTTCTTATCCCTGTCTATTCCCCGCGTTCAGTGCCTGGAGAAGCATGAGCTGTAGGGGAGGTTCATTCATTCAGGGCAGGGAGGTATACAGAGGAAGTGATCCGTGCACGGGCTGGGGGACCCGCATCCACAGAACCTGCTGTACCTTACTGGTTGCCAGGTGTAGGTGGATAGTCTCGCCGGTCAGTAAGACTGTTCTGTGAGTGGCTCACTGCTTCCTGAGGAAATTCGTAGGAGTGAGTCGCTACAATCCATTCCGACCCAGTCCGGTCTCAAGTATCTGTCCCCTGACACCCTCACGGGCGGTCAGCTCGCCCGGTTTACCCATACCTTGCGGGTTATTCCGATGCCTCCTGCCTGGCTCCAAGTACACTTTTGTGCCTTGGGCACGCTACCTAACGAGACAGGCGCTCGACTTATCTTTCCTGCTTCAACAGTGGTAAGTTCATGACGAACCCAACAGCATTAAATTAAAACCCCCAACAGCCAGGTCCGGCGGTTTCAAGATTGCCGGGCAGACGTACAATTCCGTTCCGCCCTTAGAGCCTCTATTCAGGGTCCCTTGCCGTAAACACCTACAGCACCAGGAGGTGTATTGAGCGTGGATTCAGGTCCATTGGTTTACCAGCCAGATGGATTTATCATTATATATGATTCATCGAGGCCGGCCTTAAATGTGGGGTTTCAGTGAGAGCCTTTTGTCCCGTTTTTCCCAGTTTACTTTCAAAGCCACGCCATCAGTATTCATTGGTTTTACCTCAGGCCGTGCATACATAACTTTGTTTAGCTAAGCCAGCCCTGTTGCATTTACTAATGCCTTACTTATCAGATCTTACGCGCTTGGGTCGGTGGGCACTTACTGCTAGATCCTTTCCAGCCGAGATTCACCAAGGAGGGACTGCTCTAATGCACTAAGAAAGTTGGAAATGCTATAAACACTTTATTTATTGCTTGCCTTATGAATCTTCCGGGTACCACCACATATAACCTTCTAGGTACCACGGCGTGTCTATCACCTATTTGTCCGGCCGAGCCTTGGATGATACGATTCAGAAATTAGAACTCCATAGACCTACCTGTCTTTCAGTGAGTGCCTGCTACCCACCTACATAGTTACTCACCGTACTACCTAGACCTGTTAGCCCCACTTGATTAATTAATCTTAGGAGGTACAGCTATAGACTCGGCATGACACGGAGGATTCTCATTCCCCCATCCCCTTGGCGCTGTTGGACAGCTCTTTGGTGGGATTGTTTTAACTGCTCTCTTCTATGGAAGCAAGACTACTGAGATTAGACGGGCTTGCTTTGGTAGGCACTTTGAACTGGACTATTTACCTTTGCCTGTAATACCTTTCTGGGAGGACCTAGACTAACAACTTAGCGAGCGTTTTAACTACCTTATATGGGCTACCTTAACTTTGAGCATTCACGGGCACTCCCTTCTTTCTTCATGAATACTTAGTTGCTAAGCACTCTTGCTATTCACCACTAAACGTGCCTTGCCTTATGGAATTCTTCGGAGTACCACTATGCTCAGAATAGGATACCTTTATAAATTGAATTAACTGGATAGGATAGGAAGAACCATACTTATTCATTTTAGGACCTGCTAACCAGGCGGGCACCCACCGGAACAAATATTCCTGGTCTCCCTATACAACTTGAATGAATCGCTTCATGGGGACAGCTATGAACAACCCTTCTCTTATTGCCTGGTATCAGGACGGGATCATCCAACAACCAAATACTTCACTGATATTTATTACTACCTTTAATCTACTAGTCCTTGGAGTGCTGCCCCCGACCTTCTTTCTCTTATAAGGCACCCCAGATGGATGGATCATATGCCTTAACCTCCAAGCACCAATACTTACAGTGAGGCAGAAGCGTGCTCAAATAGCCTTTTAATAAGTTGGGTTGGCTCCGCTCCTCACCTCCCTAAAGTTACCCGCCAAAATCCTGCGTAGCTTCCTGTCCTGCCTAAACTTATAACTGCTGCCGGCCTTATTGGATGGAATCACCTTACATGCTGGCGACGGAGTCGATTTCGCTATAGAAAAATGAAAGTTCTCGACCCCGGTGGATGGAGGATATTACTCCGACCCCAGAGACACGATGGGCCATTTGCTTTAGGAAAAGACGCATTTAAGAAGGCTTTTCGGAGATCGACACAGACCAACCAGCAGCATGGCATGACTGGTCGCCTTACTTATTGCCTAATCGCCTCACTTTAGCCTTCACAGCCTCACCAAGGACAACAGATGACTCACCAGGTAGGTACAACAGAGAGATGCCTTGGAGCCTTTTTGCCGAGAGCCTCGAGCTTTTACCTATAACCAAGGGCCTTGAGCCTTTAGACAGTCACCTTCCAGAAGCCATAAGCCTAAAGAATTCCACCAGAAGTCATCCATTAGACTAGCCCAACTTCTGCCGGAAGCCAATTAGACAAGTCCAACAGCCCACCATACAAGCCGTAGACCCGTCCTACCGGCCAGACATAGACCCATCCTACCAGCAGGATGATCTCCTACCGGCATCGAGTGATAACCACCTGGCATCAACTCTTGGGATCGAGTACCAGCATCGAGTGCATTGACTCTTGGCATCGAGTGATGGAAACCTGGGGTCATTGAAACCTGGCATTGAAACTTGACATGAGAGTACCGTCATCTGGTGGATCAACACCAGTATTGAGTACCGGCATCTACACCTGGACTACTGGCTCTCGACTATGATTGACTAATTGGCACGGACTATTGGGCACATACAACTCCTTCCTGGTCACGTAGAACTGGTGGGGATTATTGGGCACTGAGTATAGGTTGTATAGCCCTGACCTTGTAGCACTGACGACTAAGCTTGTAGCACATAGTATAGGTTCATGCACGTAGTATGAGTTCGATAAGTATATCCATCATGAGTATAGGTTCATGCACTGAGTATAGCATCCAATGAGTAGAGCTTCATGCCCTGAGCATAGCTTCCAATGAGTAGAGCTTCATGAATAGAGCTTCTTCGATGAGTAGAGCATAATTCTAGCACTGACAAGAGAGTTCAGCACTTAGAAGAGTTCTAGCACTGATGTAGCTGCATTGAGTAGCCGCACTGAGTAACAGCAGTGACAAGAGTTCTATGCCTGAGTATAGCTTCTAGGCAATGAGTATCCATCCCATTCGATTAGCCCATTCGAGATTTGAATAGTCCAGTTGAATGGCGCAGCAGCCATCCAAGTTGAGCGGTCGATTATCCAATCCAAGCCAATCCAAGCTCATGATGATCCCAGCCCAGCCCCGCTATGACTGGCAATTTATATGGCACTGACCGTCTGTCAATGACTGTTTCTCGGCAATGACCTTCAAGCAATGACTGAGCTTCACTGACTAGAGAATTCCTCAAGTGATTGATTGATGGCCATTTCGATAAGAGGGTCCCACGCACGATACAGCCTCTGATTGGAGGGATGGAAGGCCCTGCTTGGATGAGCACTTAGACCAGGACTAGTACTTCGGCCTACTGGTGGATTCATGCTTGTCGACCTAGCGTGCCAACTGCCCTATTGAGGAACTAGTGCCAGAACTTATTAGAGAGACATAGCTTTCTTGTTGGATGGGTAGATGGGATTATGCTTGGGACATCAGAGAGCAAAGTTGGGATGGGATTATGGGAAGGACCAGGACACTGCTAGGAGGGAGGGATATGCGCATTTATGCCCTGACAAAGCCAGCCAGGATATCATTTGTTTATAATACCTTGCCTTTAGGAATCTTAGTCAATTGGCACTGCTATTTAACACTCCCTTCGTTTCTTCACTAGACCTGGAGCCCTAGACCAGGAATCACATAGTTAGTGAGTCGGGAATGCTATTATCCCTTAGAAGCGCCAGATTATATTGCATGGGTTTAAGGCAATATGATCCCATCAACCGAGCAGGGCATCTAAGGTCTGATATTCGTGCCTCCAAAGACCTAACCTAATGGGTCCTGTCAAAATCTAATTATTGTAGGTGTATGGTATCAAAGGTAAGTGCTTTCTTGCCTTATTACTTGAAAAGTACCTGCTGACAAGGCTAACGAGTGATTCTTTACTGGAGAAGCGTTCTAGAAGCTCACCTCATTTATTCCCCTAGTCTTTCCATCCAGCTCTAGTCCTTACTGTCTTTCCTGCGCTGTCCATAAAGCTACAACGACAAGTTATTGTCTTTCCTCTATAATTCCCTCCTTCCAATACCAAGGAGAAGCACTGAAATCTGGATCTCTATCTCTATTACGAGCATCAGTATCTGGACCACGACTGAATAACGAGCATCAGATTCTTACTCCCTATCACGATCTGCACCTGTCTCTGCTCCTGCTTCTTGGCCAACAGAATCTCATATATAAAGAACATCAGACTCTTCAGAACAATCATCTGTACGTGGAACTGGGCCTTGATCTGCTTCTGAACCTCGATCACGAAGGTTCTGCCCTTACCAATTGCTTCAGCCAGGAAGGAGGAATGTGGGTACAGCACTTACCACCTTGACTATGGAGAATTCGGGTCTGTCACTTCAACCCCTGGTGCTGCGCCTGGGTCTCGATCTTTAACGACTGCTTCACCTGCTGCTTTTTACTCTAACTATCGAACTGGCTGCTAGCTATGGCTTTGTATCTGGACCACAAAGGTCTTTACCATGAAGGTCTATATCAGGATCTCTAACACGAACATACGGATCAGACTCTGTAACCGGAAGGGATGCGTCTGGCTCACTCCGTGCCTCTGCTACCTTAGCTTATGACTTTGATGCTCCTATCTCTCTAAAGAGGGTCAGGGAAAAGGCCCTTCAACTCTGGCATATGGCATATTCCTGAAGTGACAATTCTAGCTAGGTCTAGGGCGATCCATCCAAGGAGGTGGCTTTCTTTTGAGGTCCCATAATGCCTTCCAAGCAATTAAGCAGTTCAACGATATAAGCTAAAGGCCCCTATTATCTGTAACAGGTCGGTGGGTTCCGGTGGATCCTAAAAACGCTCTGAAACGTGCATTTTATAAAGGAACGGAGTTTTTGTTTTCGGGGTCGGAAGGAGATTATCCATCTGGATTCAATAACTCTAAATTGTTCTATAGGGCACTCGATTAATTACTAAATTCCCTGCGCCTTGGGCCTGTGGACGCCTTCATGCAGACCATTCGTATTACCTTTTGCCGTAAGGATTACTGAAGTGTTACCTACAGCAGCAACCAACTCACAACCTGGCGTGGCGTCTTAACAACCCTTTCACTTGACTGGCTCCATGACCTTAACTTTAGGAAGGCAGAGTTGTTTGTTAGGGAGAGGTTATACCTGACTTTATAATGGGAGGGGGATCAATCTCTCTATTAGGAGGTATCCCCCTGATTTCTAAATCTTTCCTTCCTTGTTCTAAGGGTGCGGCACTTAAAGGCACTTCCTTAATGCGGCTCGTTCCGTATGTCTGTCTGTTATCGGTGCGTATCAGTTTTAATGGTTATGGTTCATGCTTCACTTCAATGCTTTCTCAACACGAGGGAGGTAGTAGGACACGAGCTACTCGACCGGTAGGGAGAGGAACGAGAACTATTTATTCTTCCTAGAACTACTATTAATACGTCCCTTTGGCCTTGGTCGGAAACAAGAAATCTATCCCGCTTCCAGCTTGCAGCTTCCAGCCGAACAACTAGCACGAGGTCGGGATGATGACCAGCCAAATAGCAGCACGAGGTCAGGTTTACGGCTTATCAGCCCACTCTAGCTAGGGATTATAAGTAAGGGCACCAACTGGGAGGGGGGAGGTCGGGATGCCAGGCGAACGCTTAGAAGGTAGACCAGCGCAATGGCAGCACGAGGGAGGTCCGGGTAAGAGACCTGGGTGAACTATTGCTTGTAGGTTTGGTAAAGGTACCTGTACGACTAGCTTGGGTTCGTTCAAAGGAAGGTTATCCCTCACACATGGTTGCGGCACCTCAAGGTTCAAGCTGCCCATGCCTGTATTATGCATATCTGTCTCACTGTGCGTACCCTTTATTCCTTTCCTATAGTTAGGAAGGAGAAGGAGGTAACCTCCCAGTATTCCCCAATCATGGAGTCAGAGGTCCTGTCCACTGTCCATCCACTGTCTATCTGTCTACTATTGTGCTACTAGCTATCTATCTATCTATCTGTCATCGACAGGGCTTTTGTGCCGCTGAGGCCCCGCAAAGGCCAGCCAAATCCGCCCATTTGAAAGGGTTCCCATAACCCCGACAGATCCCCTCAATCTTATCGTATGTAAAGGGCCCTCTTGGGTCGGCAATACCCCCTAATCCTTCCTTGGGGCGGGGCAGAGAAAAGAGAGGAAGGAGGGATGGGGTGCCGGGATTTCCCGAGTTATGTTTAGACTCCCCCCGCTGAACGGTCATGATTTGATCCGATTAACGGCCAGGATTACACCACGCTTCCCTCGATACCTCACAAGATTCTAACGGAGCCCCAATGGAAAGGTGACACATCATTCGAATGGTTCGTCAGTCCACTTAACGAGCAGTTAACAATTAAATGGTGCGCTGTGGTACGCCGTTCATTTTCATGAAGATCCTTGTAGTAAAGATTACACGATTGAACGATCGATAACGATTCCATCCACTCTAAGCCTCAGTCCTTCCTAGAGTCACGCACGACCTCTCATAATTCTATGGCAATTCAAAAAAAAGTGCATTCTGCGTCAGAAAGGGAGACAGTAATTCAGTCGAAATCCGGTGAAACGAAAAGAGCCAGCCCTCCTAACCGTTCTGCTTCATTTCCCGTCGTATTGCCAGTGAAGTTTTCTCAGTCTGGTATATTCAAAGCCAAGAAGAAAGGTAAAAGCTCCCCAAACTTCCTCCTCCACCTCTCTATCCTCACAACATACGGTGAGTCAACAGAGGTAGCGTGTAAAAATAAAGTACAGGACAGATATTCCAGGCAAGTCCTTATATAGCCCCAGGAAAGTCTTTCAATGGCCCTGGAAAGCCCCCCCAAGTATTTGTCTTTTTCCCCTATTTAACGAAGTGTTGCTTTCACGTAAACTACTATCTCGTTTCGGTAACTAATGGGGAGATAAGTGCATAAAGCCAAGGAGATGCATAACTCCAAAGATATTTAGCGAAGTGTTTCTATATTGACTCATATCATTTCGATAACTAGCCAGGTATCTAAGTGCATAAAGCCAGATAAAATCAGCCATAACTCCATAGATCATTGGACGAATACCAGGCTTTCCATATCCCTTACTTTCCGAACTATTGACCTAACTTACTTTAGGATGCTAAAGCGTAATTACATATATAATAGCAGCATTGTCTGCTAAAGCGTAATTACATATGTAATAGCAGCATTGTCGCCAGGCCAACTCTTCATTTTATCACAACCCTGCTGGCTATTTTTCCTTACTTTAATAAATTAAAGTAAGTAAATAAGTATACTTCGTGACAGGAAAGCTTTTCCAGGCCCCATTCTCTTTTATTTATCATCTTGTAAAGTAGATTTCTCCCTATCCATTCGTTCCTGAAGTATGAAATTAGATCCTGGAGCTGCGGAACTCACTACTCTATTAGAAAGGAGAATTACCAACTATAGCACCAATCTACAAGTTGATGAGATCGGTCGAGTGGTCTCAGTTGGAGATGGTATTGCACGTGTCTATGGATTGAACGAGATTCAAGCCGGGGAAATGGTTGAATTTGCCAGCGGTGTGAAAGGAATAGCGTTGAATCTGGAGAATGAGAATGTAGGTATCGTGGTATTTGGTAGTGATACCGCCATCAAAGAAGGATCTCTCGTCAAGCGCACTGGATCTATTGTGTCTGTTCCTGTGGGAAAGGCCATGTTAGGTCGTGTGGTCGATGCGTTGGGAGTACCTATTGATGGTAAAGGGGCTTTAAGCGAGCACTTACTCAGACGTGTCGAAGCGAAAGCCCCAGGTATTATTGAACGTAAATCTGTGCACGAACCTATGCAAACAGGGTTAAAAGCGGTGGATAGCCTGGTCCCTATAGGCCGTGGTCAACGAGAACTGATAATCGGGGACCGACAAACTGGAAAAACCGCTATAGCTATTGATATCATATCGAACCAGAAGCGAATGAACTCAAAGTCAAAGGCTGATAGTGAGAAATTGTATTGCGTCTATGTAGCGATTGGACAGAAACGCTCGACCGTGGCACAATTGGTTCAAATTATCTCGGAAGCAGATGCTTTGGAATATTCCATTGCCGTAGCCGCCACCGCTTCGGATCCTGCTCCTCTGCAATTTCTGGCCCCGTATTCCGGGTGTGCTATGGGAGAATATTTCCGCGATAATGGAATGCACGCATTGATAATCTATGATGATCTTAGTAAACAGGCGGTGGCATATCGACAAATGTCATTATTGCTACGCCGACCACCAGGCCGTGAGGCTTTCCCAGGGGATGTTTTCTATTTACATTCCCGTCCATTAGAAAGAGCCGCTAAACGGTCGGACCAGACAGGTGCGGGTAGCTTGACCGCGTTACCCGTCATTGAAACACAAGCTGGAGACGTGTCGGCCTATATCCCTACCAATGTGATCTCCATTACAGATGGACAGATCTGTCTGGAAACAGAGCTATTCTATCGCGGAATTAGACCTGCTATTAACGTCGGCTTATCTGTCAGTCGCGTCGGGTCTGCCGCTCAGTTGAAAGCTATGAAACAAGTATGTGGTAGTTTAAAACTAGAATTGGCACAATACCGTGAAGTGGCCGCCTTTGCTCAATTTGGGTCAGACCTTGATGCTGCTACTCAGGCACTATTAAATAGAGGTGCTAGGCTCACTGAAGTTATGAAACAACCGCAATATTCACCACTTCCTATTGAGAAACAAATTATAGTTATTCATGCAGCTGTAAAAGGGTTTGGTGATCGAATGCCACTAGACAGAATTTCCCGATATGAGAGAGCCATTTTAAGTAGTATAGATCCTTCATTACTACAATCCATTCTGGAAAAAGGTGAGTTAACCCACGAAATAGAGATGGAACCGGATGCTTTTTCAAAAAGCGTAACCCTCTGCTGAGCCGGAGTGGCTTCTGGTCATGCGAAGGAGCACATTTCATATGGAGTTGGGGAAAGATGGAGTGACGTAGACGGAAACTTCTGCTTCATCTGTATCTGTTGGCCCCCAGGAGGTATAGATAGATAGGCCTGCCTATCCCTCCGGGGGGGGAAGGGAGTGGAGGCGGGCCCTTCCACCCA
>Ga0213500_10000014_pt1 | contig 28317 bp, 25 predicted proteins | sample Redfir_Yose_2_Me_FD_150978 | JGI IMG/M metagenome (GOLD analysis project Ga0213500, IMG submission 150978) | Leaf-associated microbial communities from Abies magnifica in Yosemite National Park, California, United States - Redfir_Yose_2 | ecosystem: Host-associated > Plants > Phyllosphere >...
ATATATCCCCGTTATTGACCCCCCCCCCCCCCGCTGCACTGGATATCCTTATTTATCCAGGGCTGGCTGAAGACCCTGAAGGCCTTCGGCCTCCCTCCGCTCTGCGAAGTGCTGAAGCTTTCTCTTTATATTATAAGGAAGAATCCCATATTGGCCGGCCCGGGAAAGCGCTGGCAACAACGGAAGGGAGGGGTCCATGTAGCTGCTGCGCCCATACTGACTGAGCAGCAGGTTTGGCATCTACTACGGCCACTTCAAACGCGTCAAACCGCCTGCTCTGCTAGACAGCGTGTGGAATGGCTGAGAGCGGACCTTTTGGATATATAATCCGAGAGAGTAGAGTTACGGAGCCGTATGATGGAAAACAACTTTCACGTTCGGTCCAGGGAGCACTTTTCTCGTAGATAATTTATCGTTCTCCCTCGTGTGGCAAACTTCTGCTTGCTGAGCGAACACGAGTTAACAACTCGCTGGGCCCTAAAACCCCTATTCTCCCGAGCCCCGAAGAAAACCCCCCTCCCCCTCGGACTCCATATCTCTCTCGACTCTATATATGTGGGCACCTGATATCTATGAGGGTTCACCCACCCTGGTTACAGCATTCTTCTCTATCGCACCTAAAATATCTATTTTTGCGAATATGTTACGTGTTTCTATCCATAGTTTCTATGGAACTACATTGCAACAAATCTTCTTTCTCCGCAGCATTGCTCCTATGATCCTAGGAGCACTGGCCGCCATGGCCCAGACGAAAGTAAAAAGACTTTTAGCTCATAGTTCGGTTGGACATGTAGGTTATCTTCGTACCGGTTTTTCATGTGGAACCATGGGAGGGATTCAATCACTACTAATTGGTATATTCATCCATGTATCAATGACGATAAATGCATCCGCCATAGTCCCAGCATTACGGCAAACCCGTGTAAAATATATCGCGGATCTGGGCGCTCCAGCCGGGACGAATCCTATTTTGGCTATTATATTTTCCATTACTATGTTCCCATACGCAGGAATACCCCCGTTAGCCGGCTTTCGTAGCAAATTCTATTTGTCCTCCGCCGCTTTGGGTTGTGGGGCTTACTTACCAGCCTTGATGGGAGTAGTTACTAGCGTTATAGGTCGTTGGGCGGCCGGAAGGTTGCCTGAGTCAGTGTGGGGGACGGACCGAAGGCAGTTCTCCGTGCACCGGACACGTAGCTTACCAAATAAGTTGCGACACGGATGGGAACGCATGCTACGAAAGGTCCTGAAAGGTATGACCTTTACCTGAGCGCGCTCTAGATTATTGATTCTATCTCTAGTTACCGAATACGAGCTTCTAGGGTGGCCTGCCTTACAAAGCCTTCGTCAATTCAGAGTCTATTTAAAACCAAACAGAGACTATTTCAATATTTATATTACTGTGTCCCCTCCTTTCATATTCTTATCCTTATCGCGCGAACTAAGGCAGTCGTTAGATGAGTTAGCGAGGTTACCCCTAAGACAGATATATCTTTCTATTCCACCACTACTTTAGCCCATCAAGAAAAGTCGTTCGGTGTATACTTCGTTACATAAGTCATAGCAAAGCCCTTACACACGTTATAGGCGGACCTATTTGATACGGTAAGGCCATTCGTAAGGTCCTGAAAGGACCTTATTTTTCGCTCTGCGAAGGTAAGGTCCTGAAAGGTAAACCCTGAGCTCTGCTCAGGCAGGTAAGGTCCTGGTCTTACCTGAGCTAGCTCTGCGAAGGTAAGGGTATCTGATGCATCAACCATCTACTAAAGATCCTTACCTTCGCAGAGCTCAGACCTACCTTTCATATCTTCCCGAACTCTAACTCTTTGAGGGGAAGAAAGAAAGGGCCAGGACCTTGTACGAGTCCGCAATCACTGCACGAGATGAACCTGGGTTTGGTGAATCAAAGTTGGCCCTAGGTGTAATAAGACTCCCAGTTACAGCGCGCGATCGTATACCGAGGTGCTCCCCGCCGGTTGCTTGCTGGGACGACGCGAGCCAGCCGGAACTCGAGGGTCCCCGCCCGTGAGGGTACCCTCGAGTTCCTTGGATCAATTAAGAAATATGGAGAAAGGGACAGAGGGAATTACCCATATTATCGGGGACGGGGAACGAATTGACATCTCGATGTGATACAGCCTTTTTTTTTCCATTTGGGTTGGGAAATAACGGCGAAGTCCATCCGGGGAAAACCGTCCGATGAATAAGAGGATAAGCGCCAATGGCGCGCGAAGCGCATGCGGAACGGGCGCGGAGAAAAGAGAAAGTGCCGCCAGGCAGGCCCCCAGAGCCCCCTCCCTGGCCGCGCTTTATGGGCCCAAAGCAGTGTTTTCCGCCAAATGAATGAAGGATTTGGGGCTTACTGCTATGTAGCATTACGATTCGTATTTCGATTTCTATCTATAGATAGATAGATATGAATGGGAATCTATATTGATCCATCTATTGGGATATATCTTATATTCAGATACATGGATATCTTTCCATATATAGTCATACAATAACGTGTAATTCTGATCTGTTTATGATCTAAATAACTGCGCTTAGCGCCCCCGCTCATTGAACGGCTCTGCTGCAATGGATGGCAGAGGGTCCGTAGTACCCTACCCCGAAGGCCGGGGGAAGCACTGGAGTGATCCAGTAGCCGGGAAGGGGCCTGATTTATAAGTGCCTACTGCTACACTTGGCTCTACACATTTACAGAGCTAACCCCTGTCCATCGGATGTGTCCGGCAGGGTTCAGGGGGGGGCGGGCTTAAATCCTCCTTCCTTGTGAGTGAATCTCTAGATGCATGGCTTTTTGAACGGACAAGGGGGGCCAGAGCGAAGCCTCTGGAATACAAGATCCTTACAGCTGCCATCAAGGCCTGAGTTACCTCTTAGGTATGGAGCAGTGTTCATTCGTTCATGTGTACTCCCCGACAGAGTCGTTAGCCTCGTTCGTAGATAATTTGGATGCCCCGCCTGTCATGGAGAGCGGAGCATGCATGGAAGAGAGGGAGCCTCCCTCTATGAATGAATCGGGACCGGGTGGCCTCTAGCCTTTATTCTATATAATAACCATCCTTTCCATCTCAATCATGACCATATAGATAGCGAGCGGCGCCCCGGCCCGACTTACACTTACGTGACTTACTTACTGGCTTTCAATACGTTACACCTAGCTTTCAATACGTTACGCCTAGCCTGCTAATACGTTAGTTATACCTAGCTTTCAATATGCGTAGCCTTTCAACACGTTACGCCTTACCTTACCTCATATTTATTCCCTCCCCTCAAATAAAAGAGTTAGAGTTCGGGAAAATAGAAAACATACCTTACCTGAGCTATGCGTAAGTGACCTGAGCTATGCGATCGATTTAAGCTTAACGCCCCCTATATATATATCCATTACAATGTTTTATCAGTGCCTTACGAACCATCAGTGCATGAATGGATGGATGTTTGGTCCCCTTTCCTGCAGCATCAATAGGTATCCTTTCCTGCGGCATCAATTGGTTTCCGATGCCATTCCTTACCTTCCCTTCCCTCTCTTTCTACAAGCTCCAACGTCATTCTGCCCACCCTCCCGGTTAGGGGATAAGAAGGCAATCTTCTAGTGTATTCTTTAAGGAAGGAATGCTTGGGACTCTCGAATAGGCAAGGATGCATCCCCTCTAGTTGCTGGGTATCGATATCGATCGTAAACCGGGTGGCATGCTAGGAAAGAAGCTATGTCTGCTTATAAGGTTAAGATTAATACGGAGCTGAGGCTGTATTACCATTAGAAGTCCTAGTACCTTCACTTCGTGTATCCCTACATGACCCTATACCAGATGAAGAACATAGGACTGCACGGTTGATTGAGCTAGAATCTATTTACGATAAATGCTGAACTGCCTTAACACATTCGTATCTATCATAAGCATGTTGCTAAAACTTACAATAAGAAAGTTTCACCTCGATCATTTGCAGTGGGAGAAATGTCCCAGAGTTATAAAGATGAAAAGAAACCTTTCTCTTGTAGCTCCTAGCACAAAGATATCACATCATGTCCAGTCATCCCATCCATTTATTCTAAGCAACACCCAAAAGTATTCACCCAGACTTGTGTACCTCAGCTTGCTTTACATATTGTCCCTATTTATGACAAAGGAAAAGGGGCTGTAGTAAAGAGTCCTATTCTAAACCTGATGGTTTACCCTTTTTCTGGTGGTATCGAGCATGAGCTTCAAGGTCCCATGACTTAAGAAGAGCTTGCTATTATTCTATCCTTTAATCCGAGTAGCCTTGGTGAGTACCATATGGTAAATGCTGAGACCATCAGAACCGATTAGTAAGTTCTCTCTCATATATCTAGTAGATTTCATCCTTTTCTTTATGGTCGCATTGCAGCCATTAACCCCATAGATTGGGACTCGGGGCATGATCCTTCATCTCCTGCATCCCCATTTACATCCTTTTAGTACCCACTCTTTCCTTTTCTTAGAACCTTTTCAGTGCTTCTCCATTTCTGAGAGTCGGCCCTTATTATTTGTTCCTACTGAGCTTCCTGCCTATATTTAAGAGTTATTATCTACTTTAGAGTTTGCTAGTTATCCTTGCTCACATGACTTAGAGCATCAGGTCACACTATTCAGAGAAAGATTCCTTATCCTCCCTTACCACCTTCTTTGCCTCATCCTATCACTTTATAGCCTGGCAAAGAATAAGGTCCTTACATTAATGCGATGGGTGTATTTTGATCTGATAGGGATCTTCTTCTCATTCTTGGGTCATATCCATCTCTTTTAGACCCTACACTTGGGGCATGCTTCGGTCCCCCTTCGCCACCAGGGCCCTCCCTTTTATTTGACGCTTCCTTGAGATTAACTACTCTCCTATAAAGAATCTTTGCCTAGCTGTTGTGTTTACCACTCAGAGACTCTGACACTACATGTTAGGACAAGAGTCCCATGTTATCTGTAAATCTGATCTTCTCTGTTATCTCATGTCCAAACTAGCTTTATCAGATCAGGCAGCTAAATGGATCCTATTGTGTTAGGGATTTTATCTTCACTTTATAGCGCAGAAGTCCCTCAAGGGACAAGTCATTGTCGACTAGTTAGCTGACTCTGCTATGCCTGATTCCCCATCAAAGATCCTTCGCTTCCAAATGAGAATGTGGTAGAGGAATCTTTGAAGAGGGAAGGGATCCGTAGTTGAGTTATTTCTTTCATTTCCCTCGTCGTTCTGTGCTGTGTTCTTGGTGCACCCTTTGCGGTATGAGCGTGTGAAGCACCCAGCAATTAGCAAGCAATTGCCCAAGTGATCAGGCCTGGGCCAGCGTAACACCTACCGAGAACCAGCGGAGCAGCCGGGAATGAATCGATACTCGTGCTTTAGGGAGAACCTTGCCCTCACGTAGAGCCCCATCCCTAGGCGGGGAATTTAGTAGACTGGTCGCTGACCTGTCAACGTCTTCGACTTATTTTTCCCCGCAAAAGAAAGCCTCGTCCTTATAGGGGGACGAGAGGCACATAAAGCAATTGAAGAAGGTAGGTCCCTTTTGCGGGGCCCTACCCAGATGGCTTTATGGGCTTGGGGATATAAGTATCGTATATAAATGTATTTGGCTCTGCTTGCGGGCTTGCATTAATGATGCAAGCAGTAGATTCAGCAAAACGATAGCGAAGCAAGGGGGAAGCAAAGCTACCGTGCCGGGGTGGGGTTAACGAAGCAAAGCGATAGCGAAGCATAGCCGGTATTTCACTTCGTTCTGTTCCGGCTATGTTTACCGGCAATAGCTTGCAGGTATAACCAGAAGAGTGAAAAGGTGCGTAGCCGCTTTCCTGACGTAGGAGGGTAAGTAAAAGAATCGTTGTCGGATAAGTGTCGGCGAATATCACGGCTAAACGGCGAATCGAGCGGCGAATTTAAGAAGGGAATTTCATATTACGGATTTATCTAGGGTGGGATGGAAGGAAGGCAAAGCCGTCATATTGTCATAGAAGGGACCCGCTGTTCGCCCAAGCCGCTATTGAGGCTGCATCTCAAAGATTGATCATTCGACAAGCCCAACAACAATCATATTGCCATTAATGACGGGAGTTGCCCCTATAATATAATAGTAGGGGGCTTGTTCCTATGTGAATAGAGGACAAAGGAAGGTGGGTCTCAAAACGTTCCCTCCCCTCCCACACACCCCGTTCCCATTTGACTAATTGTATCTAGGGACCTTTCATTCCCATGCCGTAGGGGCCTTCGGCGCTAAAGATACAGTTTGGCATTTCCCCATGCTTGCCGTGGTAGGACGGTTCGAACGCAGATCGATTCCGCGCTATAGCTATATGGGGTTTAGATCTAGAAGTAAGCCCAATGGATGAGTCGTCCGCATATCTAGCGTATTTAATGCTAGGATCCTCATAAGACTAACCATTTCCACATCAATTGAGTTTCGGTAGATGTTGGCGAGGATGGGTGAGACGATCGATCCCTGCGCAATGCCAACCCTTGAGTTAGTGTATTCATTACCTTCGACGTCCGCTATCGAGACCTTCAGGAATCTGTCCACCAATTGCCTAAATGGTTCATCATTAAGAAATCTTATTAACTGATCCAACAGCTTGTCATGCGGGTTCCATAGTGTAAAAGCATTTCACCACGTCTGCATGAATTAGAGTGATAGTACCTTGACAGTTCTCCAGCATGTCCTTAAAGGCAGTGTGACAACCTTCAAAAATGTCTTCAAGTGGGCCCCAGGTTCAAAAATGTGTTCAAGTAGCAGTGGTCATTGATTTCAAGATTCTATTGTCTCTTGGGTTGGGGATAGTTAGGGGCCGGGCGGGCGCATCGGAGAGGATTCAGATTCATCATTGTCTATCCTCCTCCAAGAAAAAAAGTAGATAAGACTTATATACTATACTTTTTTGATCCCTTATATACCCCAATCACTTTTTTTTTGAACCAAAAACCGTACATATTGATGAGACATAACGGCGGCATGTACTATTCTTGTTGGTTCGGGTCCAAAACGAAGAATCAGAAGGCATCTCTAGCGGTTCAGTTCAGATAGGGTGCCTGAGAAGGTGTTTGGAGAGGGAAGCTCGGGCTGGTGGTCTGTCTCTTTCGACTCTTATTGTGCTTCTTCTAGCTTTCCATCATTCTTCATAGAGAGAGACTCCAGTCTCATTGCCTATGGAAGGTTAGGTGGTCGCACAGCCTTTACATCAACCTTTCTCTTTATTGATAGCCCGGTAGCAACACGCCGATCTTCTTCAATCTGCCTTACAATAGTAGAGAGTGTAGTGGAGGTTGTGTGACGGAAGACGTTGAAATGCACCATGCTATGCTATTGCGTTTTGCTCTTCGAATAAGTGCAAAATCCGCTTATTACTGATTGAGAATAGACTCCTCATTAGTAAGGGAGGTTTATTTCACAAGTATTAATCCCTGCTTCCCTCCTCTTCGATCATTGCCCCATCAACTACTACTACTTTGGCATAGTCTGGGGGCTAGCCAAACACCCTGTACTAAATATCCCTGTCTCACACCTTAAAAACTGGACACAACTAGCTAGAAAGAGAATCTTTTTTCCGGGGTTGGATAGAGTGGTGGCGGTTCACTGCAGTCCGGCGGGATGATTCTCTGTGAAAAGCAATATGGAGTACTACCTTGATCTGCCCCACTACTTAATAAAAGAAATAAGGCTCGCTTGGTAGAGTTGGCTGCGCTGTTCACCTTGCAGTGAGCGCTAAGATCACTAGGCTCCGATCCAGTCCAGGGTCTTATATGGTCCTTGGGTGGAAACGACCCAACAACACCTGTCGAACCGCATACTCCCGGGTTCTCACAACGACCGATTCATTCGCCCATACTGGATCAGCCAACTCAAAGAGCCATGACCACGGAGGCCGGCCGGAAGCCACCGATCTGTAAGCTGGCAAAGCAAATAAGACCAGCTAGGTGAGGCGATGAACAGCCAAGACAGAAGTTGGCTACCTTGGTAGCGCGGGCGACTACCTCGGAGCCTTTCATTCACTGCGCTGGTTTTACCGTATACGCATTTAGTTTATCTATACGGCAGCACAAGCCTATATATAATATATGGTTTATGGGTGGTGCCGCGCTGGTTCCTGATGAGTCAAAGGCCAGCCGCATCCCCAATTTTAAGAGCTTTTCACCCTAAAAATCATAGCTCTTATTTAGAATCGGATTTATGAAGCACCTAAAAACCATAATGTCCAGGGAAAGCAACCATAATGTAAAGGGCTCCCACTCCCTTTTTCTGATGACACGGATTGGATCGGGATCCGTCTTCAACCTCTGACTACACACTACCTATGCATGTCCTATAAGTTGGCCACTATTACACCTTTTATAGTTTAGCATTTTTAGGCCTTTGCACACCTCCATGATGCATTCCTTAATCGCCGCTGTCACATCAGTTGGAGTAGAGCCGGACCAGTCATCTAGAAAAACCTTCACCTTTCCAGTGGCCAATTTGTCTAACAGGTGCATGATGATCTTTGGTTGCTTGTGCATTGCATCGTACAAATGGCATTTGGTGAGAAGCATAAATACCATATTCTGTCTCACAGATGGTATTTTTTATACGGTATTCTTCTTCTGCAATGCTTACATGGTTATATTCATCCAACCCATACATCAAGTCATCGATATCATGCCCCGCTTCGTAAAATCCTAACAAATGCCCTGCCATCACAATAGGCGACACCACTTAGTGGTTACTTCGAACACGATTACAGCGTTCAGCTGGATTGGATTGATTGTTTAACCTGTTCAGCATATCATATCTTGGGTTCATACGATAAGGCCGATGGATGCTTGTAGGGGTTGGCATCCGGCAACAATTAAATCCTGTATTCGCAGAGGTCCCGAACAAGTAGTACTGGAGAATAAACGTATCCAACAGAGAAGAACCCGAGCACGCTTAATAAGGGAAACATTCATTTGAAACAGCATGAGCGCATATAGCAAGAGTCAGAGACCCAGAATCACAAGCCGGAGCGCCTTATTAAAAAGAATTCGTCGAGGCACACAACAAATTGAGAAACGCATGGGAAAGCAAACTAGCTAGCGAAGGACAAGACTACTGACAGTCCAGCCGGATCGAAGAGAGGAGAAGCCACAACCAACTTAGGTGTAAGCTAGCCGACCACCAATAGGAGGTTTGACCGTGCTTGGATGTAATTCAGGGAGGTTTTACTTTCATGCTAATTGAGGGCGAGCGACTATTTGACTTTGGTCTTCGTTCTTGCCGTCTCTTTAGCCATCACGGGGCTGCCCGCTTTTCACCCTGATAATATAATAGAAGGGCCTATAATATAATAGAAGGGCTGCTGTGCTACCAATAGACCCTGACCTTTTGATCCGCCATCCGTGTATAATAGTAGCGGGGTACATATGGTCATAATATGGATATCCGACCTCGATTCGATCAGCTGGCTAGACCTTTTCTTTTATAGTGGAACGGAATGAGGCGGGCAGGCAAGGATTAAACAACTCTCTATGCAACCGCGGCTCCTTAACTTAATAGGTGTTTCAATCTAATAATCAAAGAGGGGTATGGTAATACAATCGAGAGATTGGGTTAGGTTGCCCCTCTGCTCAACGCCCGCAGCTCGAAGCTTTGCAAAACGCTCTCGCAGAATACAGAAGATGTGGCGCATCATACGGCCTCAGATCGAGCATCAGACAGAAGAGGTGTATCACGAATCATAGTAGTAGGGAGGAAAGAAGAGGAGGGGACGGAAGGGGAATAAGTAAGAGATCGATGCGGATCCGAAGTCAGATAATTAAGATCGGGAAGTAAAGATTGGCATTGGAGAGAGATTCGACTTGATGAGACCGGTAATGAAATCATTAGATTTCATAGAATTTGCATTATTCGGTTGTCCCTGCTAAGCGACAACCGCACCCCCCTAATATAAATAATAGAAGGGTGAATCGAGAGCAAGCGGCCACCCGCTTTCCTTCACCCGGCCCTATAATATAATAAAAGGGCTTCTTTTTTTAGGGAGAATCCTGATGATGATTCCGCATCCATCATTTATGTCTCTGATTCTGCTGCTTGCGCTTTAAATTCAGCTAGTGCAGGGGACGGCTCCCGCACCGAAACAACTACGTATCCAAACCGGCAACACACATATCAAATTGACGAAGGATTGTACGCGAGTTGGGAACTTCCACCTTTCCCTTCCAGCAAGTCATTGGGTCTTGTTCCCAAGTGAAGCAGTAAGCCAGCAAGGATGACTAGCAATTCGGGGATGACTAGCCAGGCAGGGAAGCTAGCCACGTGTTCAGTGGGTAACAATATCGTGCCATCCGGGCCCCGTTCGTTCTTAGTTACTGCAGCACTTTACACTCAGCATTAAGGGCTACAGCATGACATTAAGTTTGGTAAGGCAGGCTAATCAATTTAAAGGCTCGTATGCCTTCGGTAACTAGAGCAGAGTCTATCTCCCTTGATCAGGGTAACTATAGGGAGGGTAGGGTCTTAACAAAGTGTTTCACAAAGCCCCTACCTAAAGAATCTCATTATAGAAGTGAATACGCTTCCTTTCCCGTTGGTAAAGCCCTATTCTCTCTCTATTGACCGAAGAGGAATTAAGTTGTTAATACAAGACTTCGCAAAGTCAGGGGCTGCCTGGGTTGACCTTTCAGGACTGGGTTGACCTTTCCCTTTAACGACAGATATAATCCCCAGCTTGCACGAGTTATCCCAACGCTGTAACGAGAAATCCGTTGGTGTAGACCCTCTCCTTAACAGTTGAGTGTCTAAAGACCGTAAAATAAGAGTCTATGATATTATAAGTCAGTCGAAAGGTGGTGATTCAGAAGTATTTTGGAAGCAATTTCCGGGCGTTCATCGATCTCACTCAATCCGTAGTGTGATCCCGCAGTGTGCTTTATCCCGCTACCATCTAGGTGGCACTCAATCCGTAGTGTGCCCCGCCACCATATAGTAAGCCCCACTTGCAGGGGGCATCCACCTTGCAGCAGTCTTTCCCCATTGCTTGTTGCTTCCTCGGGCTTATCAGTTTCTTTAAACAACTCCCCCTTTGGTCGATCAATTGCTAATGAAGAACCTGCCTTTTTGAAACTGCTTTCGCTGAGTAACAAGGCCGTGCCAAACTGAATTACCAATCTGTTCTGGATGGATAATTGTACATTACTTGATCCATGATGGATCCTTTTGGGACTTAGTTAGATGGATGCTTAACGAATGAACTGTATCTGTCCATGAAGTTCTAGCAGCCGTCCATGAAGTTCTGGAAGCCGTCCATGAAGTTCTGGAAGCTGTCCATGAAGTTGGTGCGGGGAAATTAGATGGATACATCTTTTCGGGTAGTAACCTGGCGTTCATGAATCAAAGTAATAAAACATAACAACCTGTGGGGGCAGGTTCTATGTTTAATAGACTTTATCTGGTGAAGAGACTATAGGCACACGAGTTGAGGGAAGAGAATGTTTAGGGAATAAAATGGTTCTCAGGCTCTTGTTCTTCAGTGAGTAGAGGAGGCAACTCTCCTGACTGAAGGGTTACTAGGGCTTTCAATTATGTTAATCTATCAATTATGTGAATATAGTAAATTGATAGAGTACTTTGTAGCGGGGTGTATATTCAATTGATAGAGTACTTTGATAGAGTACTTACTTAGTAGCGGGGTAGGCGGCTTGATGGAACAGCGGCCAGAACTCCGATTGAGCCCACGGATTTAGATCTTCCCCCACGGATTGAATGGATTCACCGGGATAAGAAGTGGGAATCGTCTAACTTACAGTAGAGCTCTTTCTGGGAGAGATGGTCGTTACAAGGTTCGAATCCTTGGTGCCGCGGCAACAACATAGCTACTTCTACCTTACCTGATAGCTACTTATAACAGTTATATCCCCTTACCTGATCCAGGCACAGTGATAGCCCCTTACCAGGGATCTACATAAGAGAGTTATAGGCAACATCGTTATTCATCAAGTCACCAGGAGCACTTCTTCAACATCAGCAATTAGATGTGCCTTTATCCAAAGCAAAGACAGTAACAGATACATACCCAGAGACATACACAGATACATACACACCTATATAGACAGTAACAATAGCATATACATAGACAGGTACAGGTTAAGCAGTCCATTCTTATTTAGACTCTGTTTATCCAGTCACATACCGCTCAAAGAGGCGGATAATCGTGCCTTCTTCCTTTCTATAGCTTCCTTTCTATAGTACACAGCCACGTAATCGTATTCCTATTATAGGTTCTGCCCCCCTTTACTACCTTATAGGAAGGCAAGACTTCGTATTCGTACAGATAAGCAACCCCCAGTCTTACTATACAATAGGAGCCCAGTCTTAAGCCTTAGCGAGACCTCAACCTTTATATACTTCTCTTTGGGCCTGGCATCAGTAAACATATTCTCTGTGGGACGTCGGCGGGACAGAAACAAGTGCCGACAGAAAAAAGTGCTTAGCCAGGTGCTTAGCCGTAAGGAAGCGTGTCCTTAGGTGCGGTGCCGCAAGCAGCCCTAAGCAGTCCGTGCGCAGTAAGACACTTCTTTCTACTTATTTATTCTTCAAGTTATTCCCTTCAAATAGCAGTTACATAGATTGATTCGTGTGCTAAAAGGACCTCATTCGGGTGCGCAAGGAACCGAACTCGCTTACTCGAGATCGCGGTCGAACGAGAATAAAGAAATGCCCGAGCCATCGGGAGAATAAATCGAGAAGAAATGCGCGAGCCAACGGGAGAAGAAGCACCAATATGAACCATCTACATAGATAATAGATATGCCCAGGAGGTTTTCGAGAGGTTATACCTTTCAAGTCCCATAGGTATATGTTATTACTCTTTTAGGGGTATCCCTATAGATAGAGGAACAGACCTTATTTATTCTACTTAGTCGGGTTCTACTTAGTCGGGTTGGTCCTCCTTCCTACCATTACTCAATCAACCGTCCTACAACCCTCCTCATTGGGTGTGCAACACAAACACTCTCAATTACATGAGCGTGCTTCAGCGACGAATTCCCCTACCCTTTGTTGCAATTAGGGGTAGCTGTGGAATTGTACCAATGATCAAGACTACAATCTAAACTAGAAACGAGAGATAGCGCAGAAACTGAACTTCACTTACTTAATATGCTTCCCCGCTCATCGCTTTGGAGAATCGAGCCTTTCATCTGCTACACCCTGATATTTCGCTTGGATCGGACTTGTCAATCAGCAGACCTTTTAGATTCAAGCTTTTTATCGGTGTATAAATAAAAGAGTAGATTCCAACTTGTGATCGTGGTGCCACATATTATTTTGTATCGATAAGACATATTAGCTCCGGTTTATGATCATTGAAAGTGTAGATCGGGAGCTGGCATCAGAGTACCCTTGATTCTCTCTTCGTATGGCTATTTATATGAGTGTGGCATTGAATGAAGCATATATATATAATTGATTTTTCTCTATTTTGAGTATTGGGATTATGGTAGGCCTTTGGGATTATGGTAGGCCTTATAGGTGACTAGGGAAGTGTGCGTGCATAGCAACTTATGTTGGTAAAATGAATTAGTCAAATGTCGGCGGTTGGGTAGATGGGCTGGGTCTATAAGTAAGATGTGCGCTGGGTGCATGAGGGGCGTGCATGTGGGACGTGTGGTGAGTGTCCGTTGCCTCAGTCTAAGTGTCTGGTGTCATTCTCTTATTCCATAATGTTATATATGGATAGATGGTTTCACTCGAAGATAAAGTAGTATAGTAGTGAACTGCTTCCTTCCTCATCTCTGTGTGGATCTCCTAAATATATAGTAGGTAGTTCCGATTGCCAAAATGCATCAATGGCGGTTGAAATTGGTTTAAACACCAAGCCCACGCGAACCACCAACCACCTATGGTCAAGCCCGCGATCAACCTATAGCCAAGCCAACTCTAACCACCGCAGGCCAAGCCCGAAAGCCAAGCCTCGGTTGACCGAGCCCGAGCACTCGTTTTTCCATACTTGTATCCGGTTCTTGAATGAATGAAGGAGATGATATAGATAGTATGGCTAAGTGGGGAGCAACATATGGATACGTATAGATAATGACTCCATATAGAAATAAAGCACTAATCAAAAGGGAAACACAAATCACTAATCTGATCGTGAAGATGAATGATCGATAAAGCACAAATTATCAGAACAAATGATGGAGGAAGGAAGTTTTTTATTGATGTAGCCTAATGATCTTCCTTCTCGACTTTCGTCTCCTGGATCTTGGGATTGGAATGCCTACCTTCTATCTATGGCGGGCCCAACAGGCACGTTTGGGGGCGGGGTGGAATATATATTGGGGAGGGCGGGTGGAAAACAGTATGCCCACCCATCCCAGGTTTTTGGGGGTGTCCCCCCTGATCTTTCTTGCTACCACAGCGAAGAAGGAACTATGGACCCTCAAAACATCTTTCTTATTTAGATAATAGAATTCTATAAGTTTTACCTATTGAATTAAAGTGGGTCTGTAATTTGGGTGTCTATCGCCCAGGTCGTGTCGTTCTGTCTGTGCCGACCCACCTTTCATGCACTGCGCTACCATAATCAACGAAAATCCAATAAGTAACTTAAAGAATTTCTCATTCTCTTTTCTGGCTGGGTGAGAGGAAGGCACTCCACTTACGAAAGCACTCTCTCTAGCGGGCCCGTGCAAGCAAGTAGGGTAACGATTGCTCTAGCGACCTGATCCTCCCTGACCAGGAGTAGTCCAAAACTAACTCCCTCGTAGAGAGAGACGCCTGGATTCGAACCGGGGAACAAGATTGAAAACCTGAACGTCTCTGGGTCGTACGCCTGGAGCGATAAGCCCGTTCGTCGTACAATTTTGGTGAGAAAGGAGTATATCCCTCTCCCTTAGTGTCGCTCCAAACACTTCGCCTAAGAAAGGTCTGTCCTGGTTTTTCCCCACTATTGCGACCACTGAACAAACTTGGTTGACGAACATAGTTTATGCGCCGCCAATGTAGCAGCTTGTCGAGCATCTGACAAACTCACACCATCCATTTCAAATGGGATTTGTCCCGTGGACACACGAGCAATCCAACCCGTAGGATTCCCTTTTCCTTTTCCCATTCTCACTTCTGTAGGTTTACCGGTAATAGGGGGATCCGCGAAGACTCTTACCCGTATTTGACCATTTCTTCGAAATTGTCCGCTTGTAGCACGACGCGCTGCTCCAATGGCTCGATATGAGATACGACCGGCTCCACAACTTCTGGTGCCATATCTTCCAAAACAAAGTTGTGTACCGCCCGTTTCGCAACCCCTACGACATCTGCCTTTCCGATATTTACGATATCTCGTACGTTTCGGATATGGCACGTCCCTTCTTTTTGTTACTATATGAATGAGATCCGCACTTTGACACCTAAGATTCCATAACGAGTAGATACTTTCGCAGAAGCGTGATCAATTTTATGGCGAGATGCATTACAAGATGTTTTTCCATACTCCCTGCATTCGGTTCTAGCTATTTCTGCACCTTTCGATCGACCTGGACAACAAATACGGATCCCCCTCACCCCTTTGGGCATTACTAATGGAATATCCCGAACTATTTGACTAAGAATGGAACGAAATGATCTTGTTCTGTCCCTCGGTTGGAAAGATATGTCCTGAGCAATTGGAGAAGCACTTTGATAGTTTAATATTTTGACCGACCCGATTAAGGTATTAGTGTTTGTTCTATTGGACAACAAAGATCGCATTTTTCGCACTTCGTTCAAATAATAGTTGTACCCGTACGGAATTCTTCTGTTTCTCAGTATTATCTCTATCATCATCCCTATTCCCCTCATCAATCCTCCTATCCCACCCAGGGATATTAATTTTTCTACCAATCTGATTACCTTCTCCTTACCCGGTAGGTTCCTTAATTTTATCCTTGATCTACCTAGGAGTTGTTCCCTTAGTGGTGGGGCATCACAAATTTTGTTATTGGGCACCCTAAGGTTCTCCCTTAGGAATAAAAAGGTAGCACCGAAGAAAGGAAAGAGCGGTATGGACCAACAGGTTTTTTTTGTTCTCGCAAAGCGCGCTCGGCAAATGAAAATGAAGTGGGTAACCCTTTTATTGGCTTCGGCCAAGAACTCGCCCTGCTCGGTCTTGGCAGTCAAGCTTTCTACAAAAAAACCAATGCGGGAGCGTATTCTCTTCTCTAAGCTTCCTCCCTGTCTATCCGCTCCCCCCGGTTCAGCCGGTGCCACGAAATGATTGAGAACTACGACGTCTATGGGGTCAGAATGAATTTGGTTCTCCATATGAAAGGAGTATTGCATGACCGAGTAATTAGAGGAGGGACGCACAGCAGGGATGGTCTGTATAAGTCTATGACTCGTGCTATCTTTCGTCCCGCGGAACTTATTCGGGAGAAGGAACTTGAAGAACTTGGTTTTTCCGGAGGGGTCGTCATTTCCTATCGGGAACGCTATGTCATTTACAAACCTTTTCTTCGCGGCGTATTTCCCACTCATTGGATGCTTGTGGGCCATCCAACCGCTGACCCGGAGTGATTTCGAAATATTACTCCGTCTCGATGGTGATCGGTCATGGTATCCATAGCGTTGTTTTGTTCTCGGCCAGATCCTGACTTCGCTCCGCTCTTCCCCTGCGAGCCCGATCGACTTGACAGTTTCTCCTGCCCCCCTAATGCGGCCTCTCACTTCGTTTCGTTCTTCCTCTGTACCGTCGAAAACAAACCCGATCGACCTTACTTTCCCAAATGCCCACCACCGGCCCTTTCCGGGAGAGAGTCAAGGGTACACCTGCGGGGGCTCGCCCCGCTTGGCTGGCTCTACGAGGGCAAAGGCGGACGGCAAGCAAAGCGAAGAGGCCCCTTTCTGTGTCTCGTGAACCGGTGCAGGCTACACAAGTGCTCTCCGAACCGTGCTGGATAGTAACCCATCACACGGCTCTCTGACTTCACTTTCTCTGGGTTCTGTACCCAAAGGCCTGTCAAAACCCCATCTCCAAGGTGATTGAGCGTCCAGGTCCACGGTGGGGGGGCGTGGCAGGCTACGTCGAGTAGGACTTGTCAGATAGCCCCCCTTACTGGCTTTCAATACGTTACGCCTAGCCTGTCTAATACGTTAGTTACTTCTAGCTTTCAATATACCTATGTTACGCCTTTCAATAATATGTTAGTTTGTTGTACTATTAGTCGTCAAGGGGCTCTCAATATACCTATGTTACGCCTAGCTTTCAATATGCTACGCCTTACTTAGGGGCGTGACAAGTGCATAGGCTCCTTCCCCTCTACCCGGCACTCGCCAAGTGCTTTCCTATTGCTAGGTCCCTTTGGGGTGGGCGGGTGGTATGGCCCTCTGACCCCTTGCTATCGCGCAGAGCGCGCTGGGAGGATCTCACCGTTGTTTCCTACACGGCTTGTCCGGCGGATCGGACGCCCTGTGTTAAGATGTCGTTCAGTGTCTCGTCTCCAGTAAGATGGGTGATCGGCTCTATCCTTTCCCCTACCCGAGTGAGTAGGTCGAGGGAAGGCCAGCCTGATCGATCAAGACCCTCGGTAGGCATAGAGCCCACAAGGCAGCGTGCGCACCTCCCCATTGGCTCCGCTCAAGCGCTAATGGTTAGCTTAGCTACCGGGCGGGTAGCCATCCCCGAAAGACACTTCGATTCGCCATTGGGATTATAGGCCCTCATCTTGAGACCGGGAGCAGGCTTGCCCCTTATATAAGAGTAATAGTAGAGGAAAAGGCACCATAACCAAAGGTCCTGAAAGGTCAACCCTTCTAATTTTCACCCGAAGGGCGAAGTCAACCCAGGGTGGCCTTCCAATGCCTCCTTACTTAACGAAGTCTTCCCCGGGAAAGTATTTTAATGCCCCCAAATTGGCCTTGACGAAGTATTGCTTTAACGTATTGACTCGTATCATTTCGGTAACTAGCATAAAGAGGAAACATAACTCCATAAACGCGTACCTTTCTCGTTTCGTTAACTAGAGAGAGAAGAAGGCCAAGGAGAAAATAAAATAGTAAGTTACATAACTCCATAGAATAGAAACCCCTGGAAACCCTGCTATTTTTCACCCGCGTACACCAGGGTATTTATACACTCGACCAACGGGAGAGGTACGGTAAGTGACTCGCCCGACCGTAGAGAGGGCGAGGAACGGAGTCGCGAAGATTGACCGTAGGGAGATCGAGGAACTTTTAGTTACTCGAAAGAAGGGCAGGACCTTACCGCCTGAAAGGACCCTTCGCTATGCTCAGGTAAGGTATATTTTATATCTTCCCGAACTCTAACTCAGTTAAGTGAACAAATACCGGTTTCCAACGGAGCTTCTTGCACATGCTTCGGTCCTCGCGTTCGTTACCGAACAAGAGTGAGTGCAACGCCTCTGACATACATCAAGAATTGGGCTTGTACAATGTGTTCGTGCAGGAACTAGACCGGTCGCCCTCTTGATCTGCCGCGTCGTTTCAGTCGTCGTGGTCGACGGGGAAGAGATAGATGAATGAATGTCCTTTTAGGAGAATGATGAATAATACACCTACCGAGACGGAAGCCAAAGGTTTTTCTCGTAGGTGGACGTATCGAACCGAAATGATCTCTGAGATTGACATCTTGATACACCAATTTCCCATAATGATAGATAGAGTCGATGGTTACTCCGTGGGAAGAGCCGGGGGCTTCCATTCACCAGCGCAGACTACAAGTGCTCTCCGAACCGTGCTGGATAGTAACCCATCACACGGCTCTCCAACCCAACCTATATTGTTTGTGGTGCCGCATTGCATTGGGGGACTCAAAGCGCTTGATCCTTTGCCTGCCCCCATGTGCACTCCTCCCCGCAAGCAAGCAGCGATGCTGCTCGATCCGTTCCGCATTATACCCCGCCACCCCCCCTATAGTAAGTAGCGAGGGGAAGGTATAACCGATAGGGATCACGGGAAAGGAAGCACTTTAGTGTTTGTGTAGGATCTATAGTCTATAGTTACATAATTTGTGCATGCAACTTCAATCAATCAGGCCAGAATGCAACCTTGCTATAGTGAGGTGAGCCGTAATTCACAAATTCTGTGCTATACTATAGGGCATGCTACGGTCCCTCGAGTCTCTCGACGTCGTGGGCAGCAGCGATAAGAGATAGATGCCCAGCAGTTAGTGACAGAATTTGTCATTCTGCACCTGCCATGGGCTAAGCTAAGTTAGCTTGCGTTGATCGTTTTGCGTAATAGGTTGGAGTGATGGTATTCTTTTCCATATATCGCCTCCTCCCCCCCATTAATTAATTTGCTAAAGCCACATTCATTCGTAAGACGGGGGCTCTATTCGTAGAGGGTGGGTTGGGTCGGATAGATGAAGCTGCTTGGCGTCTCCAGTTCGGCCGCCTTGCCTACTCAATATCGATCGTAGAGTTCGAAGTGGTTATATCCTGCCCGCCCTTAAATAAATGAATGGGGGGTGGGTATAAATTACAGCTTAAACTAGGCGTCTTTCATGAGGTTTTCCCCCCTTTCAATGATGACTTGATCAGGTAGGTAGGCTAATAAGCGGTAGCTGCTTAGTCTCATAAATATCTTCGTACTGCTTGCTTGATTGAGTGTGCAACCCTTCCCTTACGCAAAGGAAAGGGAGAACCTTGAATGAATAATAAAGGGTGGTGGGTCGATTTAGGCTCCTTCCCTTCCACTGCATAGCCTTTCCCCGAGGTCCTGAGCGGCAGCAGGTACTACGAGCCCTCTGTCCCACGCATATAACCTCAGGATGCGTGGTTCACCGGTTCCACCGGAAACTCTCATTTGCCGAAGCACAGTGCGCTTCAGGTTATCCAATTCCTAAACTTATCTTATTCCGTACGTATAAGATAGGGTATGGGATAAACCGATCCGCAAGGTTATACCCCTCGACTATAGGGGGGAAGGAACCGATAGGTTTCACCTCAAAGTGCCTAGTCCCAGATCAGGTTTTATGATTATTAAGGGCCCTTTCCTTTGCGTAGAGGGAAGGGGAGGGGAGCGTTATTTGAATGGATAAATGAAAGACTCCTATCTTCGTTCGAAGGAAGTGCCCGGATCGGGATAACCTTAGCGGAGCTGCCGGTGGCAGGCCCCCCGTCCGAAAGGGTACATGCGCTAGCGATCAGCGCATGTACGTACAGGGGAGTTGTTGCCTTCCCCCCCGGAGCCAGGCTCGCCCCTCGCGTTCATGATATCTACATTCAACTGTGCCCCGGAGACACGGTCGAAGCACGCCCAGTGTGCTCCTTTCGCGACATGCTCTGGTCCCCCACCCAAATAAAAAGAAATGAAAGGTTATCCTAGCGAAGGGAAGGTTATCCCAACCCTATAATTTGAACCCGGTAAGTGATAACCTTTCGCGTAGCTCTTTGAGGGGAATAAATATGAGTCATCCCTTAGAGCTCAGGTAAGTGCTTCCATCGAGTCTTCTGGCGGGCGAATAAGTCGTGTCCGTCCTGCCGCATCTGCAACGTCCCCCTATCTATCCATACGAAAGGGCAATTCACTCGGTGACTTTCGCGGTCGCCCTCACTAAACCGACTTGGATCTGAACTACGATTCAGATTCAGTCTGACTGAAATCGGATTGACTTTTCGTGCCGTATTTTACCTTTTCCCCTTTCTCCCCGGCCCGATATAGGTTCTCGGAGGTTTTCGTTTCCGTGCAGAGGCAAACTCTCCAGATTTATGACCAACCTTTCCTTCAGTGATCTTGCAACGAGCAGGAGTTTTTCCGTTATAAATTTGTACAAAGCAATCAACAGATTCTGGCAAAATGGGAGATCTACGTGACCGAATTTTCCTGCTAGAAAGATTATCCCTCTTGCTCCTCATTTTCGACGAGAAAGCATCGACGAAACTGCCCTTCCATATAGATCGTCGTGGCGCAAACTGATTTCTGCGTCTCCCCACTACTGTTCGAAATCCAGCTTTGGTGGGCTTTCCCCAAGGTGACACCGAAGGTCTACCTCCTTTCGTGCGTCCTTCACCTCCTCCATGGGGATGATCCACCGGATTCATAGCAACACCCCGAACAATGGGGCGTCTGCCTAACCACCGGCTTTGTCCTGCCAAGCTTCTCTTCCGTGCACCATGGTTGGGATTGGGAACTATACCAATAGTGGCTCGGCATCGGGGATCTATTCGTTTTTCAACACCCGGAGGTGACCGCACAAGACATTGTGGTGCATTCCCAGGTTTCTTCATTGTTTTAGCGAAGGTTCCTGCAGCTCGAGTCGGCTTTGCGCCTTGACCTGGATTACATTCAATATTATGTACCCATGTTCCTATACGTATATTGGCTGATGGTATGCAATTTCCTACTTGATAATGCGGATCGAGTATGTCGTATCTATAAGCCTGGGGGCGTGGCCAAGAAGCAGCCCGCTGACTGCTACTATGACTATGACTATTATCTAAGGGGCGCCCTTCCGCCCGGCCTTCATTCGCTGTGCGAACAAGGAAAGGTAAGGTATGGGCTATCAAATTATGGGGTTGGTGGTAGCCGCCTAAGTTGAACGAGGTCGAAGGTTTGGACCAATCGCAATTCGTCACCATCTTGCCTGCTTCCGATTGATGACCAGCTGATATATAAGTGTTGACCTAAGCCGCCGCACCATCACTGTGTGTGCTGGGGCTCGGCTCCCGGACCGTACGTGGGCTGCCTCATACGGCTCTTCCTAAGACCCAATTTGTGTAGGTTCATAATTTGTTACGGCAACGTAGTGAAAGGCCTTTTCTTTATTTCTTCCCCTCAAAGAGCGAAGGGTTATCCCAGAATGCACTATAGATCTACGTTGCTGACCTGAGCATAGCGTAAGGGATCTCCTTCCCAGGGGATCTCCTGACCTTGGGTGGGATAACCTGACCTCCCTTCGCGGGGGCAAGGGTGAGGGTGAGGGACGGTCGGAAGACACTCGACCGGTTAGCGTTACCTCACCCTTTATTTCTTCCCCTCAAAGAGCGCTTCTAAAGTGACTCTTTCTTAAAAAGTCCATTTCTTCATTAGAGATAGACGAAAGAGTGGTATTCCAGGACGGCCACCGAACCAAATCCCACGCATTCGTAAGAGGTTGTCACTGCGGCGAAGCGCAGCGTCACGGAAGGTCTTTCTTGCTCGACCCAAAGGGAAAGATATTCTATAGGTGTATCTCTACCCAAATTAGAAGTGGTACTTACGACTATGTCCTGGGCCCCTTGGGTAACCGAACTAACACGCGCGCAGCGTCAGGGATGCCGCTTTCACACTTCTTATGGTAGTGATATTTTATAAATGTCTTTCCATAAAGCACCCCGCCAGTGCTTTGGCGACTTTCACTTTCGGTTGGGTGGGAATAGATCATATAAGCGCGCCGCCTACGTGCCCTTTACGCCCAGTCATTCATTATATATGTAATTACGCTATGAATTTCCTCCTATAGCGCTTGGAAAGAATGAAGGTGGTATAGTCTTCTCGCTAAAGAACCTAATCAACCGCACGTGACGTGACCATACCTTATCTGACCCTACCGGACCCTTACCTGGCCACCTTAGCAGGCTGGACCTGACCCTTCTTACCTGTTTTACACCTGATTCCTTGGGTGCCTGTCTTCTTCTCTCTTTGAGATCATCGGTATTGAGTCACCAGAACCAAGCTCCTTTAACCAGGGGCTCATTAACCAGATTGGGCGGGAGGACTTATAATTTCGTTCAAGACTGCTCTCGCCTCTCGATTCCGTAATTGAAATGCCCCTCCCCACAGACATATTAAGTAAACCTTTTTCCGACCACTCTTCCCCTTTATTTATTGGAATTCAGAAATGAATGTGACGGGGTCGCCCTTTCTTTTCTATGTTTTTGATCTTTCTTTATAATTAATACGTATACTTTGAATACGTAGATTTGCTCTCTGCGTACAGCAGGTAAAAGTTCAGATCTATCTGGCAAGTCTTCTGGATCGCTGGCTGTCGGGCACTTGAAAATGTTATCCTCCCCTTCGTCGATCCGTCTCGGGTTTACGTCTGATGGAAGAGGGGGACCAACCCTACAGAACTCTCTAGGATTTTAGTATTAAGTTTCGGGTCTCCAACTACTTAATAATTGAGTTCAAGACTGCTCTGCAAATTGATTCAAAGGTTCGAGATCTCGGCTCTCACTCGCATCGATCGGTATCCGCCCCTCTGTCGAAAGGGGGTCCAATGGAAGTTTCTATGGTATCTCCCCATATTGATCTTAACCTGGCCGAGGCTCTCTCGTGGTATCTTCCCCTCTTCAGGTATCCTCCCCACCGCGGGTTGAAAGGCACGTTTACAGTTCGATCGAGGTCGAGTTTACATCTGATTGATGTTGGTCTCGCAGGAACAAGCAAACCGGCCGGCGTTCAGGACAAGAAGAAGGAACGATCAGAAAGAAATAAAGATACTTTTCCCCTTGCTGACTTATTAATTCTTAGTTGCCCAACCAGAGAAAAGGAAGGCAGAGACTCACTCCGATCTGTTCTTTCTTCTTTCGGCCCCTTTTTATTTCAATCCCGGAACGAAGCTCTCTTGTTGCGTCGGGGATAATAGAAGGCTTGGCTTGCCAAAAATAAAGTCTATCCGGGTATTATTTATTTGTGGAATGAATGCAGTGAATAGTTCCGCAGGTCTCTCGATCCACAGTGAATATTTTTTTTCTTGGTCTATTGGTCAGGTAGGTAGGTCCCGAAACCAATCCTTTTCATAACTCACCCGGGTGGGAATAAAGTATATGCTAGTTACTCCCGATCCAGAGCTGATTACAAATGATCCGATCATGCTTTCCTTTGTTATTCCCGATCTGTCTGAAGCACTCTCATTCCATTCATGCATTCATTGGTGATTCCCGCCCGGGTTACTCCTGTGATTGGTTACTCCCACGGCGTACGGACCTCCCCTCTTTCCTTTTCCTCTCAATCTAAGGCCACACCCGAGCATTCAAGAGATTAACCCCGCAGTTCCATTGCCTACACTCTTGCTAGCTTTGGCTTTGCCCCTACACCTGAAGGATATGAAATTGGAATTGCTCGCGCTGAGGGTGGGTCTTGATATCGATTTGGTTAAACCCCTTTTTCTGTTTAAAACGCTGGTGGTGAATCAACGGACTATGTTGCAATAGATCTCTTTGCCGGGAGAGAAGAGCGACGCCGGACCCTCCATGTGGTCGGTTCAGTTCGAGGTCATGAAAGGTAAAGTCCAGTGACTGGTTCATAAAGGGAAGATACTAATGCAATAGCCTGCATAAGCAACTTTCTCCTTCAGGTGTAGGGGCCATCTTCTCTGCAGCTTTTGTATTTGCTCTAGGTGCTCTAGGCTATGCTTATACTGGTGCTTCTAGCTCTGCTACTGATAGCTTAGATGCTGGAACAACTGGTACTGCCTCCGACGCTTCTGCCCTAGCTTATGGCTTTGCCTCTGTCCCAACAAGCTATGTCTTTGCCTTTGCTACTGATGGTGCTACTGGATATGTTACTAGGTATGCTGCTGTAGGCTATGCTACTGATGCTTAACCCATAACCATATCCAGTAGTTGTATTACCAGCAGTTGAACCAATTGATTTCATTGACCGCCCAGTGGAGGTAGTAGCAAAGTCAGTGGTTTCACCCGATCCGGAACCAATAGTTGATTCGGGACCAGCATTCTCGCCTGTTGGAGAAGTTTGTAATCCGGTTTTAGATCCTCCAGTCCCGAATACAGATCCAAATACATATGAAGATATAGTTGGATACCCATCAGCAGCAGTGGGGGTAGGAGCAAACACAGCAGTGGTGGAGGAAGCTAGAGATCTTTGTATGGGTCCAAAGAAAGCATAGGCATCATAGGCGGGGGCACTACCAGTGGTTGAAGACCAAGTTGCCAGGGCCCGGAGCAGTTGTTGATCCCATTGATCCAGAATCATTTGACCGAGTAAAAGAGACATGGACCATTGGTTGCAGAGCCAATTTAGAGAGCCAGCATCAGTAGCAGTAAGAGCGTCGACGGGGTAACTAGCAGGGGCGGGTTCACCGGTTGTTGTTGACCAAGTTGAACCAATTGAAGCGGAACCCCTTCATTTATTTATCAATTAAACGGGGCAAAACCAAAGGCAGGATCAGATGCAGCTACGAAGCCCCCAGTTGAACCTATTAGCCAGTCAACCAAGTTGTTTACCTCGCCCTGATACAGAACGAACAGCAGGAACAAAGGCATAAGTGGTAAAGCCTTACCCTCCGGTCCTCCCATTCGATCGAACAGCACGGGTGTTGCTGAAGCGACTCATGAATCTATAGTTGTATCCTCTGCCCACGTCACTGAAAGCCGAGCATGCCCATTCTCCTAGTGCCCGAACCCGCTGACTGAGCTATGACTCACTGAACTATGAACATGGTAGCGATCCAACGTTGCCACGTCCCCGAACCCCAGCATTTTGAAAGGCATCGAGTGTCCCTTTTCAATAAATAGGAGGGGTGGATGGTACTTCGAAAGGGATCAATGCTGGCGAGGTTGGCTTCAAGGCTTGGGATATTGGGCATAAGGCGAGGAGCCAGAGGCGAAGCGAACAAAGGGAGCTCCTTTTATGTATAGAATTTGCCGAGCAATTTTATGTATATGATTGTGAGCGATATTGGCAATAAACCAAAGAAAGGGATCTTACTGAAGGGCGAGGTGCCGCAGGTTCTTCGCATGTTCTCATTGGGATACAGGCCATACATAGAATGACATCATCGGGCCTCTCATCGTAATTTGGGTGGACAACCCTAACCATTCAGTTAGAGTGGACAACCCTTCCTTTCCCATTTATCGCACCAATACTTCTATTACGTATAGAATACTTTGATTATTCGCTACTCTCTCTGCTAATAATTTGAACTTGACCAGATAACTTGGGTGATTCGCTACTCTCTCTGCTAATAATTTGAACTTCCACCTATTGCTATCAAGCTTTCGTTTGGAGCAAACTAATTCATTCGAGCAAAGTTCGTTCGAATTCATAGATTTTTTTTTATAAGCTTAACCCGTTCTTCAGCGCCTCAGCTTCACCCCTATATCGGTGTGCATAAAACATCATGGTAATAGATAAGAATGGTAATAGATTCAATTAAGTGTTCGCCCCGAGATGATAGCATAGTTGACACCATCAAAAGCTACTGCGCGCTGGAGCTATAGCCTTGTACATAGTGAATTCCCGCTAGAATGGAGATGTTGGTTGAGGAAATGGCATGTGGGTACGAATGGCATATATGGGTACTTAGAAGGCTTGGTGGTGGTATCCAAAGATGCGACGAGAGGAGCGCTATAGCGTTAGCGTCCGGTTGTGCCCCCTGGGGGGAAGTAGGCTAGATGCGACCGATAGGGAGCCCTCCCTTTCAGTCAATCAATCAATCTCCTTTCAGTAAGGACAACAGATGCCAGTAGCCTTTCACCGGGAAGGATGGAGCCTCTCACCGGATGCCTGTAACCTTTCCCTGCTCTAGCCTTCGACCTAGCCCCTGGCTCTGCTTATCTCGGTGCTGCATGAAGAGGGCAAAGGCAAGGTGCCCTTCTCTTTGGGGAATTTGCATTCATATTATATATGTAATTATGCAAGGCTCCTGCCTTTGATATTCTGGGTGTTCCTGGTTCAGAATAAATAGAACTGAGCTCTATACAAGGAAAGGAATTTCTCTTTGGGTGGAATAGAGATAGGTGGTGCTGGCTATCTATTTCCGTGACCGACTTGAAAGCAGTCTATGTTAAGGCTGGCTTGCGGGGCCTTATAGAACATAGTCATTTCACTCAGGCTGCTCAACTTGGCTTGCTGGCTTGGCTCATTGACTTGGATAATAGGGGATAGATACATATTCGTTCATACCAGTTCCTACCTGTATCCGTTCATACCAGTTAGACATACCCTGAGATCGGCTCCTTGCCTCTGCCTTGGGACTGTAAATAAGACTTGTTTATAAAGATGCTCTCCTAGGGAGCCCCAGAGTAACCCTTTAAGAGATCGCCCTATAGCGTTAGCGTCCCTGGAATGTCATACATCACTAACTCTATTCAGTTACTTCGCTTGTTCCCTTCGCCTTCGGGGGAGGGATCTTCGACTATAGCGTTAGCGTCCCTAACTGTCTCAAAGAATCAATATCCTTTTGTGGGAATGCTAAAGGTCTGGCTTTCTGCTTGCGGGCTTTAGCTGAGAAGCCCTGACGGTGGTCAATACAGGCTCTCATAAGGTATCTAGAGCGCCTGTAGGTCAGGGCTTCAGGGGTCCGATCAAGCCCTCGCGGTACCAAGAAGCGATAAGTCGGCAAGGTCTAGAGAAAGAAGCAGTCAGTCGGTCGGATAGAAGAAATATGCAAAAGATAGAGTAAATAGGCAGGCCGTACCTTTAAATAAGAGGGCAAGAGCTTCTAGGAATGACTGTTTCTAGCCCCTCGGTAGCCAAGCGTAGCAAAGCAAGCTATGATCGGCTGACAATGATTGACTATCGCTACAATGACGGGCTGGCAGTGTGGGTCATTATAAGTCAGTTGGTTGGCCCTTTCTCGCATTGTTTAGAGAGAAGGTTCCCACCCGCACTCGAGAGAAAGAATACAGGTCAGACAGTCAGTTGGCCCTTAACACTTGGCTGGTTATAGAGAAGATAAGGCTAGGAGTATACGCATATTAGGTTAGGGAGTAAACGCCCTCAGCATCACATCAGTTTACCCGGTAGAGAGATAAGACAGGGCAGGCAGTATACGCCCTCAGCATCATCAGTTGTTGAATCAACAGCATCCCAGGAGAATTCTAAGATAACCAGTTGAACCAGTAGAATATCCATAAGCTGTTGAAGTAGCAGCCGTATCAGCATTCCCGAGAGTTTCCATCATTTGAATCAGGATCATTCCCGGTTCCAAGAGCAGTACCAATAGCAATCCCAGAAGAAGTTCCCGTAGCACCAGTCCCAGCGTTTGAAGTCTCATTCCCATAAGCAGTTTCAGGAGCATCACCAGTTGAACCAACATTGTTCCCAGCCTCAGTTTCTGGGATATCAATCCACTACATGTTACGTATAGATGCGCCCTATAGTTTATTTGGCCGAGAGGAGATGGCCACCCACGTTCCCAACAGACAATGAGAGAAGTCCTTAGCGCCAGAATAAAGAGAGTTCCCCATCACAACCATACCCGAGCGAGAGAGAAATTCCCCTTCACAGCATGCCCGAGAGAGGAGGTTATGTCTCCCATACCCCCGCAAGAGACTATGTGCAGTTAACGAGTGATACCTTCACGACAAGAGTGAGTTACTACTGCTCGTTATATATGATTCACCTGTTGAGGGTCATCCCTACTGAGCCTAGATGCACATAAGCAAACGACATCGCCATACTGCCTTACAGAGCCA
>Ga0213500_10000018_pt1 | contig 23153 bp, 18 predicted proteins | sample Redfir_Yose_2_Me_FD_150978 | JGI IMG/M metagenome (GOLD analysis project Ga0213500, IMG submission 150978) | Leaf-associated microbial communities from Abies magnifica in Yosemite National Park, California, United States - Redfir_Yose_2 | ecosystem: Host-associated > Plants > Phyllosphere >...
TTTTTTACTAGGTACTTGAGCGCTTGGTGGTCGGTGTAGAAAACGAATGGATTAGCTAGCAAGTAGTGTTGGAACTTCTGCAGGGCAAATCAATTCCTAACCCTTATTTTACTTATTGGGTGGGGGGATACTTTTAGTATATGAACTATGTAGGAGAATTGCAAGAATTGCATCGGAGAATTGCAATGTCGGAGAATTGTCATCCTACCTAAGAGGGAATAGCCTATTTGCGGAGATCGGAGTTTACCTAATAAATCCCCTAATAGAGGGGGTCAAATGATCAACCGTACGTAGATTGGTTTCGGAGATCCCCTAAGGAACCTTTTCGGAGTTTCCCTAATAAACCTTTCGGAGTTTCCCTACGCAAGCGCCTAAACCGCCATTATTTGATAAATTGTGCTTCCACTTGGGCAACTAAGTCCACTGGATAAAGATCAATTGGTTCGCTGGTTCACTGGGATAGCTGGGATAGCTGGCTTGCAATTGCTGGCTGTGCTTCTGGTGCTTAAACGTCTGCTGCTGGTGAATCAACGAGTGAAACTACAACCACTGCAGGGTAAACTTATTTTGGGCCTGTAGGCGATTGATCCTTCTTCTCCCTCTTACGGGGAAATAGCCGTTGAAGCCACGTCTCGGAGCTAGGAAATATGGTCGTTCCTTAGATCTGGTTGGTACCGCTCCTGCCTGTTGACTACCTCTTTCCTTAGAATAGGATGATTGGCACCGCCAGAACGGGTACCATGTGGGGTGATTGGCACCACCAGATGGTATTGAATTACTGGTCTTCCTTACCGCCTGCTAGTTGTTACAGATCCTCTCTAATACTAGTCCTCGCTACCTTAAGCCTTCTTACTTGCCTTAAGGAAGGGAACCTCAAGCCGAGCCCAAAGGCCAAAAACCAAACACTGTGGGGTTATCCTTCATAGTGTAAAGAACGAACACTAGAGAGGTGCAAGAACCTAGCTATAAACCCGAGCCAATCCATAACGAATATGATTCCACTTCATCATAATGCGACTCTTCGCAAATATATATTCCAGCTAATGTAACCAAGATTAAGACAGAGCAAGAGACTGGTTAAGCTACCAATAGGTATTGGTATCCGAGGTAGTTCTATACCGACCGACAAGGTAGTCGCCTGGTAGTTTAGTTTTATAACTACAAGGTAGGCGTAGCCTAGGTACCCGTAGACCAATTAGGTAGTCGGATCTTCGGTAATCGTATACCTCTATACCCATACTAGTCGTAGCCCAGGTGGTCATATACCCATAACCATTGGAATAGCGCATCTACGGGAGTACAATAACAATAGTAGGTGTATCTCCGGTATTCGTATACCCATAATCCATATATCCCAACGGATTCCGATAACTCCATTAGAAACCTACACTGATATATACGTATATAGCTAGATACTAGCAACAATAGAGCACGGAAGAACAATAGATAGGAGTTCCATTAGGGGCACACAACCAAGACACCAAAAACGATAGGGACGGGGGACATGCTACCGGCGGGCGGGGGAGGGGTTATAGACAGGGATAGTGACTGCAGGGGCTACAAACCACCAAAGGAAAGGGCATTACAACAGCGAAGAGAAACAACTACCACTAACAAACAACAGGGAGAAGCATAAGGAGAAGAGAATAGAAGTGCTCGCCTGGCTCGCAACACCTAAAAGAACCTCATCCATCAAGCCCCTGATATAAACCTCCCCTTATCTCACCATAGCCTTATAGACACCTAACCTTATTCACCCAAACCCCTATACCCTTATTACAGTTTAGGGATCTGCCTAAACACGTCAACTCGGACCTCATACTATAGGCTTCTCCCACGGATCCGGATACCACAGGAAGCAATCTCCCGTATCCGGCCATACCACAGGAATCTAGCACGGCTCCAGTCTCCTACGGATCCGTGACAGGTATCCCCCGTAGCCGTATACCACAGTACTGAGGGGCCCCGTTCTCAAAGGAGCATATTGGAAAGATGAGGACATATTGAATGGAACAAGACAATTAACTTATTGGTACCAGAATGACTCGCGAATGACCAGAAGCTTTCGGACGGGATCCCTTCGCCTCGCTCCTTTTATCCGCTCAGCTCAGATGGGTCGAATAATATGCTCGTAGGGTGAGGTCTTGGGTTGCGGTTGCTGTTGGGATTCATTAACAGCAAACACCTTGAAACCACTGCATATAATATATGGAACGCGAGCCAGCCTGAGATCTCACTCATCATCTTTTCCCCAAGCCAGCCACAGGTTCCACTTGGGCTGGATCCAATCATAGAGGAACGAAACGACAGTCGTATATAAACCTTATAAGGTAGGGGGACATTGACGCTTTACCCCCACACTGACCCTCCCCAATAGATTAGGGATCTTATTATTTACCAACAGTGCCCATCAACCAAGGAGAGCTGCCCCAGATATATGCGGTCCTCCCTTGGTTCGTTGCAAACCTTCCCTATCTTTCTATTCTATACGGTGGGCTCTCCAGTAGCGGGCTCTCTCCCGGCCCTCCACTTGCTTCCTTCCTGCCCGACCTACTTGTGCTTCTTTCTGTTACCGCTAGGCTCCGCCGTGCTTCTGTCCTACGGAAAATGTGCCCCGTGGTCCACGGGAATGTGGTCAGCTCTGGCCATGGATCACTCGGTTGTATCCGCCCATGGAGGTATTTTGGGCAGAGGTGCTATGGGTCCCTGAAAGGAAGGTTACAAACAAATTACAATGAAATAGAAGCCGAAGTGCGTTTCACCCGAAATAAAGAAATATTAGGAGCCTGGAAAAGGACCCATCCCACCGGATTAACAAAGGGACCACCCCGGACGGGATTTAAACAGGGACACCCGCCGTCTATCAATGCTACTGTTTGGCTATCAATGCTCCTGTTCGTGAGACGGAGGTTCGTGAGACCATGAGGGATTGCCGTACGGGCAAGGACAGGTACACTTGAAAGCACGAGGGGTTGCCCGTCCCAGCCAAGGGGGTCTTGGACGTCAATGGAATCATTCAAGTCTTAGGGGCGCCTGGACCCAGCCCAATATATATTAGGGGTTTCCATCAGCCAAATTGACTCCAATTAGTTCGGGGTTTTTTTTAGTTCTTGGGTTTTACATAACATTAGTTCGTAGTTACCATTTTTACTTGATCTCGGCTCCGGACTTAGCAAGGAGAACAACCGCCCCCCCATTTTACGTATGAGTCGCATTTCGGATGAGGCCCTACACACAGGGCAAAGAAGATAAGCGGAATGCACATATCCCAGAAGGAGAAAGATCAAAGAAGCTAGGGGTCCCCATATATATTGAATATCCCACACTTCAGTCAGGGGGGTTATCAGCCTTAGGGGTCTCGGCCAGCAATCCAGAGTCGGAACGGGCATTGTTCGGGGTCACACACCCAGTGACACATAGACACCGCTGCCTAATAGACAGTTAACGGGAAGGGGCACAGTGACACATAGACACCGCTGCCCAATAGACAGTCCCTGGGGAGGGCCTCCGTTAGCCTCGAGGACCTTTACAATCTATGTATTATGGGCATATTAAGTACCCGCAGCAGCCGGGTTTATCAATGCAATATTACATCTATAATAAGATCGCAATACAAGCGCGAGGATGCGGCGGTTAGAACAGAAAGATTGGACACCCTGAGCCCAGCAAAAGGAATGCTGGGACCAAAGTCTAATGCCTCGATAGAACTCCTCGCACCCCCGACCGTAGCTTGAGAAAACCGAGGGACAGATACATAGGGGACGGGAGTCCCGAAGAGAAGAACGACCCGTTTCAAAAAAGAACTTATAGTCCCATTTCATGGACGATAGGCACTCAAGAGCTATTACCCATCCCACTGCTTACCCATAGCACCACCTACACGTCAGGTTAAAGACCAGATTTACACCTAGGCTACTTAGATTTTACACCTAGGCCGTCCAGGGAGAGTTACCTACATTAGTTACAAAAGAATCAAAAGAGGCGCCCGCCACAAAGAGACTGACTTTTGAGAAGCCCATCAGACCAGATAGATCGCGCGGCCCAATCATGGTCGTCCCGGTCGTTTTTCCAGCCCCCCCACTCCCGAAGCGCTATCATGCATGCTTTGATTGGTGCTTGCTCGCCGCAACTTCTATTTGTTTTGGTGCGAGTCTCGCGTAGCCATACGCTTCTCACTGGTCATTGTTCGGCCCCGAAATTTCGTTCATTCATTCAGAGTGTTAGATCGGGTCAGTGGGAACAATGCTAACAGCCCGCAGTTCAGGGAGAAGAACGAGATCCGAAGGGAGGGTAATGCCAATGATCGATCGCACAGCCGCTTTCTTTCCTCCGTCCCCCTCTTAGATTGACTCTGTACGGGAGGACGGGGGAAGGCCTGGAATCCGGCGGAGCTCTTCTCTTCCTCGGAGTCGTTCCATCATCTAATCTAGTTCGGCGTGATTGCGTAACTATCTGCGTAGTGGGGGGGAGGCCCGGAGGAGCTAAACTAAGGGGCGTATCCGAAGCTCCCTATTTTATTCCCCCCTCTACGAGGTTCCTTATTGTGCCAGTTCCCAATCCCCCCGTTCTTGGTACCGCAACCCGCCCGGTACGTTCGAGTGAATCGCTTGAGAGGAGATACCATCGATCGTAGGTCGTCGATATCGCACGGGCCCAGGAGGGAGGCGTCTTAGTCACGTGATTTGATTTCCTTCCACGGTCACATGAGCTTTCGGGAGCCGTTCTTCTATATGTATGTCTTTCGTCCAGCATCTCCCCCCTCATATTAGCCAGCCCCCCGTGGTTGATCTGTTGCAACTAACTTCCCTGCGCTATCGCGTTCGTCCCTTCGCCTATCTGGCAAGGCAGGCTCGGGTGGTTCTACTTGGAACATCTCCTCACCTCACCCTTGGATCTCTAGCTGAAGCCAGCTCCCTTCCCCTTCCAGCGATACCAACAACTTTCTTTCCTTCCTCTCAAGGCCCCTTTATAGAGCCGTTCAGAGCCTCCCTTAAAGGTTCTCAGCTGTTCTATTATTCGTAGCCCAGTCTTTTCCTTTCCGTTGAGCCAAGCACAAGCCGCCGAAGGAATAAGCATGTCATGTTAAGGCTAACGATTCCTAAATAATATCCCCTTTCTTTGGTTGAGCTTGAGCTAAATCATTGGCCTTGATTCGAAGGTCCGAAATTCCAGAAAGTGAGTTGATGAGACGAGTGCGGGTCGATTCGATAGGAGATCGCCCCCAACTATTCTCTCCGGCCGGGTCGAGTGCACAAAGATAGATGAACCTTAAGAGTGCATTAGCGCTATCTCCCGCAGATCCCAAGTGTCACTTAGGGATCAACCGAGCAACATTTCTCTATATCATCGGTTGAGGGTCTTAAGAGGGCGGGCTCCACGGGCATCTATTTATCGGTAACGGGTCGATCAATCAATCTCCGAAAGTGAAGTTTTCCATATTCTCGAGTGCAGTAGCGACGCAAAAACGAATGCACGCGTTCATGCCAAATTCATATATATTGGATCGGTCGAGTGTCCAAACGAAGGAGATCGAACCCGAGCAGTTCAATGCCTGAGAAATGTATCAGAGGGAATCGATGAAGCAGGTGAAATGCCATTTATTTCTTTTTTTATTTCAAGTATCGGAATGCAAATGTCGATGTGGTGATGGAATCCAATCGATCAATGGGTCGTCTGATCCCGTATCAATAATGGGTTCGGGTTCCACGGTTGGCAGAAACAAGAAGATTATGCGAAAGACAATAAGAGAAGTTGAAACTCCGAACCCGAACATCCAATTGCTCCGCCCATGCCCGTATCTCTTTTCCTATTCCAATCCGGTCGACCCTTCCTTTCAGTCAGAGGAATGCTGTAAGCGGCGCTAACTGGTAAGCGGATAAATTAGGTCCACTTGGTAAGCCCTGTATTTCTTCCCCTCAAGACCTCGCAACTGGTTTATAATGACTCGTATAATGTCGGTAACTAGAGCCAGGGAGACCAAGAAGAGAAGTTGAAAAAAAAGAGAGAGAAGACACAACTCTCTAAAAGTCTACTACTATTTTAGCCCAACTACTTAATTAAGTAGTTCGTTAGGTCAATACTCCGGGAAAGGCGGAGCAATTTGGGGGCATTTAAAGTCTGGCATTCGTAAAGCAGAGGCCCCCCTTACTGTGCCCCAAAAGACTTTCCTAGTGTCTTGAGCCAGGAAGGCGTAACAGATTGAAGCCAAAGCCAAAGCCAGGCTATATATAAGTAGGGGGCCAGGGCCAGCCAAGGTAATAAGTAAGTGAAGTGGATTTGACGAATGCCGGACTTTCCGTCGGCATGTATTTATTTAAAGCTCTCTTTGTCTATATACTATATTCTGGTACGATTTGGGAGATTATATTTCTTTACTTTTACTACTCTCTTTCCCTTTCGAATGCATTTCACTCCCTAGACCCTCTCTCCTGAGTGAGAGAGAAAGAGCTCAGGTAGGTACTACTTGAATTATATATAAGGGGGAAAGGATATAAGTAAGCCAAGCCAAGGAAATAAGTGAGAAGGGTTGGGTACTTTAATTATAAGGGGGCTTAACTAACTACTTTCATTATAAGGGGCCTTCGCGTAGCTCAGGTAGGTAAGGTACTTACCGGCCGGGTATTAGAAGGGTTGGGATATTCGTAGCTAGGTAGGTGGGATGCCTATGCCTGGCATGCTCGTAAGTAAGGTGTTATGCCTAGCCTGGTCCAGGTAGGCAAAAGTCATATAGCGCCTAGCCTGGTATGCCTGGCATGAGGAAGGTAGGCATGCATGAGGGAGGGTAGGCATGAGTGCGCCCAGAGGATGGCATGCTCGTAAGTAATATGCTTGGGTAGGCATGCATGGCAGTAGTGCCTAGCCTGGCCACCTACCATATCGCTGGTAGGTGGGGTGCCCATGCCTGGTTGGGATACTATGGCGGGTATGAGAAGGGCCCGAAATGAGAAGGGTTGGGATACAATACAAGACCTGGCATTGGAATGACTTTCCAGGTGTACACTTACTTCGTGACATAAGGCATAGCATTGAGGGAAGAAAACAGGGCACGCACGTTATAGGCGGACCTATTTTATACAGTCAAGTGCATGTAAATAAAGTAAGAGGCATTGCCAGGACCCCCGGTGTGGGCCTTCGTTACATAAGGCATGGCAAGGCCCTTACACGTTACTTAGGCATGGCAAGGCCAAGGTGAATAGTTCTAGGCGGACCTATTTGAAGAAGAAAGGCCCTATCAGGTAGGTAGGGGTAAATACTTCCTTCTAGGCGGACCCATTTGAAGAAGAAAGGTAGGTCTTCTTCAGGGTGAATACTTCGTTCCTTCCAGCCAGTAAGGCCTTGAAAGGTCTGGTCCTTTTAGGGACTTCGAGAAGGCTTCGGAACTAAGGTATTCTTTTGAAAGGTCCTGGAGGGAAAGGACTTATCACCTGAAAGGCCCTTTATTTATTCCCCTCAAAGACTTAGCTCTGCTCAGGTAAGGGATAACCTACACAAATTATGGTATAACCTTGACGGACAATGAGATATCCATCCGGCTCGACTCTACCGTCCATCCATAATGCCTTCGGTCCCGTTCGACCGGTTCCACTCTGTAGAAAATGCCGCCATCCATACGGAAGTCCAGCAAACGCCCCCCCTACCTATAATTATAGTAGCGCCCGTAGCCGCCGAATAATAGGTACCCAAACCCAATGCAGAGTTAGTGAGCCGTGTAATAGGCGACCATCTCGCGCGGTTCGGAGGGCACTTGAGTAAGCCTAGGCTGCGTCTTGACCCCCTATCCAATTCTCGGGCCAATCCCCCTTCCGTACTACCCAAAAATGAGATTCTTGCCGAATCTGAGTTTGCTGCTCCAACCATTACCGAACCAATACCTATTCTGTCTAGTACTTTAGGTGCTTTCGTGGCGTATAATGTAAATCTCGTAGCGGATCAATTCCAACGAGCCTTTGAAACTAGTACTTCTGGTAATCGACTCCATTGCTCTTTAAATAAACGCTGGTTCCCCGATCAAGTTTTTAATGACTTTATAGCCTGTCAGATCGTTCGTTTCGGATATGAAGTCTCATTCGAAGCTTCAGACAAAGGTGCTATTGAGATATTGGGCCCTTATGGTATTTCGTACACATTCCTACAATTGGCCAAGCGAATGAGTCAACTTCAAAGTGGATTCGTCGTGCGAGGAGTGCGTTATAACCCGTGGCCGCCTGCCCCCCGATAAGTAGGGGGGCGGCTCCTCCGTTGTGGGTAAACGGTAAACCCGACTCTACGAACCCGAAGGGCAGCAGTAGTGGGGGCGTTAAGACCGGAGCTTTCTAGTAGTGCCAGCAGGAATGCAAGTTAATGAATCCCTACAATAAGTTCCCTCCTTTCGTCCACGAGGCTGTAAGAATAGAGATCTCTAAAGGGGCGGCTATCTAGCGGGAGTCGCGGCGGTAGTATGCCACGAGGTCCCTATGGACAAGGGGACAAGTGAATCATCGCTTTTGGGCGCAGGCAGCCCTCTACCATCCCTCCCATTGCATTATATCGTATTGTGCCGTATTAGACTATATATAATATATATATATATATATTAGGATACATGGATATATCGATGGCCATGTCTATTAGATATATCTAGATTTATATATATTTATATATAAATTCCATATCTCAATATGTATCAAGATAGATATATGTATATCTATCTATCTATCTATCTATCTATCTATATATCTATATATATATCTATATATCTTTATAGATATATATATAGATATATAGATATAGATATAGATATATGTATCGTCATCATTATCGATTTCTATATTATTGCCATTATATATCTCGGATCGTCATTGTCCCTAGCCTAACTACATGTACGGTCAATAGTCTAGGGAGCGTAATTGCCAGAGCACGGGGGAGAGAATGAATAGCAATGATTTCGGCAGGAGCAGCCGGACTGCTGCTATAGCAGTGCGAGCCTCTGGGATCTCCTGTAAACCTCCCCATGATGTGGCAAAGGGGGGGATATTGGGGGAAGCAGTGAGTGGATATTCCCCTGCAGAGAGCCGGATGAGGGGGGACCTTCACGTCCGGTCCGGAGGGCGGGGATATCCCGACCCTACTATCACTATGCCTTTGCAATGCTACTTGGTTTAACTATATTTGTGACCTTTTCTCGTATGTGGGATTTTATATCTCCTTGGGTAGATAATCGATCGTCTTTCATTTCGATAGTGAGTAGTTTCTCCCCATAGGATTCATTATTTATTAAGTAAGGGGGGTAGAACTAAAGGAGCTTGCCAGGATGGGGCCGCCGCCCTGCCTGCTGGGAGGGAGGGCGCCTCCATCCAGTAGTTTGTTCCTTTCTCTCCCTGATCCCGGTTCTTTCGAGAAGACTAAGGGATAGGCCCCCCGGACCCGACAAAACCTGACAAAAGCAGCTTAAAAGAAAGTGCCCGCTTTATACCACTGGTAGCCCGCTTCACTCTCGCTCGTGAAACGAATCAAGTGGGGGGGGCGGATTCCGGCTCTCACCCTGTGTGGGCTATGGGGAGTCGGGATTCGGATTGCTTGCCCTCCCCTTGCTTGATGGATGAATAAAGAGAGTTATTCTGGCTGTAAGGAGTTTCATTCAGGGTGAGGGTGGTTCTGGCTGGAATAAAGAGGGGATAAACTCCGGAATCACCCTCACTCACCGATCACCAGGGAGGGTTATACTATAGTATTGCAACTGTAGTTGAAGGAAGTAGGTTATAATTTTTGAGGGAAGGGAAAATAAGGGAAAGGCCAAGTATCTAAGTGAGATCACCCTATAGATAAGGGAAGATAAGGCTAATAACCCTATCCTTCCTTGACTACACCCAGGCAGGCAAGTGAGTTATGGTAGGTAGTATGCCTATCCCCAGAGGTAGGTGAGTTAAGGTAGGTGATCCCAAGGTAGGTGAGTTAGGTAGGTAGGTGATCTGACCTGAACTCAAGCTAGGTAGGCATGGGTAGACTTATTACCAGATGAGTTATGGTAGGTGGGATGGCTTGACTCACTAGGTAGGCATGGGATGGGAAGATCCTAAGGGAGGTAGGTTAGATGGCTTTACTCACTAGGTAGGCATGGGGCGGGTACCTTGACTCGCTAGGTAGGCATGGACCTTATCGGGGCGTAGAAGCCGAAGGCGTAGCAAGCTTAGTTCTTCCGAAGGCGTGGAGGGCAAGGACATGGCTTAGCAAGCAGGGTTATTGAAGTTCTTTAAGCCGAAGGCGGGGGAAGCCGAAGGCGGTAAGTTCTTTAAGCCGAGGGAAGGAATGGCTTAGCAATTAGCAAGCTTAGCCATTAGCATAGAAAGATTGATGCTCAAGCGTAATTACATATATAAGAAAGCGTAATTACATAAGACCCAATATGGATAGATTCTCCTTTTATGGTTATCCTTCTATCTGCCTCTCTCTTTCCTCTCTCCCTTTCACGAAGTCACTGCCATAACTAAACATTTACTACCGCCTCATAGGCCATTTCTGGGCCTTCTATGCATTTTACCCCTGCCTCTCACAGCGCGAAGGAAGTACGAAAGGGGAAGAAATGAGATGAAATAGGCAGAAAATAAGTGGTTTATTTCGATTGAGGGAAGAAATGATATGAAGTTTACATTTTAGATCCTTCCTTCATCGCCCTATCCCGCAACACTTAGGTAATGCCTAAATTCGCCCTACACATACATACATAAGGTAAGTAAATAGGAGAGAAAAAGAATTCTTATATTTCATTATGGTCGAAAAGATTTAATAAATAGAGAATTATATAGTGAGATCTCTATTTCTATATTAGATTCAAGATTGCGGTAAGAAAGTAAGCAAACCGAAAGGCAAAGTAAGCAAAGAAAGTAAGGCTGCGGGAGGGAAGGAGATGCTTGAATTAATTAAAGAAGTGATCAGAAAACGAGTAAGATCATTGTTCGAGATGATCCAAAGACTGGTATTTACCTTGTGAATTAGCTAGTTGCAAATACATATGTTCAAGAGGAAACAGTAGCTTCTTACTATGCTACTCTTGCATTTCCACTTCCATCCGGGTCCAGCAGAAGGGCTTTCTCCGCTTGTCATTGCTCGACGAGCTGCTTCTACTCATTTCATTCTCGACGTGTCAGGTTCAATAGACTTGATAAAAACAACTCCCCCTCTTCCGTATAGAGATTCGAAATAGGTGCGAACGAGTCTTCTTCCACTGGCATTCCATTGCTCTTGCTACGAAAGCGGGGCGAGTGGTTAGAACAAGCAAAAGAAAATAATAGGTAGCCTCATTAACTGCCTCTTTCCCACTCTTTCCTTTCAAGACGTTATGCCGCTTTATCTGCCGCCGTGCCAACCTCTCAACCTTTAGGGCGGGATAGAAGCCAAACCACTTACACTGACTCTTCAAACCCCTAAAATGTGATTTGCCGCCAATGTCGATTCGCCGCCTTAGATTTCAATTCGCCGCCTTAGATGTCGATTCGCCGCCTACTCAAAGGTACCAGTTCTTCCCTTCCCGCCTAAAGGTTTCAAGCACAAGCCTTACCTTCTCTTACCGAATCACCACAAACCCCATTTTCTGTACTGACAAAAGCTCGATCAACATCATAGATAAAGAGGATTTGACCGCATAGTATGGGTAAAGGTAGTGGTAGGAGTAGTGGTAGGACCAGGCTTGTATGGCTTTAACCAGACTTGTAAGGTAGAAACCAAGCATGTCAGTACGGCTGGGTAGTAAGCATGTCAGTACGGGTACGAAGCATGTAAAGCAAGGATGGACCAGCCTTTCCCGATGCTTTTGGTGCTGCTCCTGCTCCTGTCTTTGCTCCTTAAATCCCTAAAAAAAAGAGAGCAAGCTCGTATCCTCGCTTCCAGGTTATCACTTTCTAATTTCCCAGTCGTTTGCTAAGTGAAACGGTCAATTAAGCACTCGATAGGCCAGGTTCATAGATAGGAATTTACCACTATGGTAGGACACCCGTTTTCCATTATAATGGGAATGGTATGCAAGAGTTACCTATAGTGTAATAGTCTCCGTGTAAGCATGTTGTATTTTTATTTTGTGCTGGGGAAGGTAGCAGGTAAAGATACGATTCCAGGTGCAGATACAAAGGCTGCAGAGGCAGAGTCACTACCACTAACATAAGCATCCGGGTCAGCATCGGAGCAAGCATCCGTTTCAGTTCGATAGCTACCGGTTGATCCATATTCATATCTAGTTAGAGATCGAGATGAAGCTTCGGAGTTTCGAAAGCGAGGTTCAGAGCCTGTTGCTTCAGCAGATGGGTCATCAGCAGCAGTCGTGGTACGGGCATTAGCAGCAGCAGCCGCAGCAGTAGATTTAGCCATTAATGCAGCAGCAGTCGTTTCCACTTGTTTAGCCTTAGACTATTCAGACACAGGACGTGGTTGCACGAACAGACTTCAAATCATTGGCACAAGTTCATTGGAGGATTCTGCAGGATGGATTTGCAATGATTCTCAGCATACAGGGCAGCCACCACCACAAAATTGATAGCTCGTTATTTCCACACCACTTGTACTCCACCGGATCCATATCCAAACACTTAAATAGCTTCTTAGTCTTTTCGCTTCTCAGGAACCTGGCTACTTTATGTGGGAGGGTAATTGTAGTGCCATAATGGCCATTTTGTATGTCATCTTTAAGTAGTTGTCAGTGAATCGTTTTGTTAGTTCTGATGGGCCGCGTTGAAGGTAACAACCCTCTTGCGAGTGCCCTTTCATCTGTATTTATACAACTTCCCCGGATGCGAATTCATAATATTTTATTCTCTTGTTCTTTTATTGTGCAATTTATAAGTGTATGTGTATGTTTCAAGGTTATACGTGATCCTCTACTCGCAAGAACGTTTACCCCAGAAGCCAAAGAAGCCAGTGTTCAAGGAGGGACAAAAGTAGCAGTTCGAGATAAGGAGCCAGCCCCGGAGACGGTTGACCAAGTTACTTACCTTAACCCAGTGAATTACCCCGAAGCAGAAAGGCAAACAAGGGTCGTTTATTCCACAGAATGAGCAGTGACAATATCAGCTAGTGAAACTGCTTCTTACGCTTGGTCAACTGCTTCTACTGCTGCTGGTGGATCGATAAACCAAATGAAACGAACCTTAGCGAAGTTAAAGGGTGCTTGCTTTGTTGATGCTGCTAGCTTGGGTGCTGGTCTTGCTTAGTGAGCAACTGGTAAATTAACTAGTGAAACCCTGGCCTAGTCAATGGTAAATTCGACTAGGCCAGGTTAACAGAGGAGAATATACCATCTCCGGCCACCTCTCTTTTGGGGCCCCGGCCGGTTGGGTGGGAATAGATCATATAAGCTGGTACTTATTGATTCCTCGACCCCCTCATATATTAGTAGTGGTCGAGAGTTTGCTACCTCACCCTGTAGGGGCTAAATACATTCAACATTTGGTGGTAATGTTATCTCGGCGCAGCCAGGCATGAAAGTATCAATTCAGGAGAGGCCCCGTGAGGAATAAATCAACAAGTTCCGAGTATATAAGTTTCGAATACAGTTTCGAATATACCTTCCCTTCGCTATGCTCTTTGAAATAAATATAAGGTTATCACTTATGCTAGAAGGGGTCCGGTCGTCTTACCAAGCAGAGCTTATTGGTCTTGGTCCTGAGAGGGAATGAATGAATAAATAAATGCGGCGACTATTCCGATCCGACTTGTGTCTTTAGGGGCGAGCACGCTTAACGCACGCTTACTCACCCTCTGGAAGATAGGATATAAAACTATATCTTTTTAAGGACCTCTATTTTTATTATTTCAGCTTAGTCAAGTCGCCAATACTATATATATACAGACTATCTACATATTGACTTATAAGGTAAGCACCAACCCGCTCATCTCATAAGGCAAGCCAAGCCACAACCGTGATAGCTCTGGGATAAGTCTCATATGGGTCCTTAAACAGATAGAGGGCGCATCTCTTATCTTCCCAGAGGTTGAGACCTGAGTGAGAGGATGCATCTTTTCCATCCCCCTCTCAACTTGGCTAGGGAGATATATATAATATGTATAGATATCTAGGCGACTTTTCACTCTATAAAAGAAAGACCAGTCATTCTCCTTAGCCCGAAAGTCATAGCTCGGTCTTCCCTTCATAAGGTCAGTACCAGAATAGCCAATATAGTCTTCCAGTCATGTTTCGATCTTCATAAAAGCAGTACTAGATTCACCGAATCTACTCCGAAGGTATTATCTCGGTATGTGAAGCCCACCCAACTACAGAAAGGAAATAGACTTTGAATGGTATGACCTCGCAGTCAAGGCACCTACCCTCTTCTTTACGCCTACTTATCTACCCTCTTATTTACGCATACTCTCTTCTTAACTCCTTCTTCTCTCCCCTCTTCAATTACGGGAAGAAAGAGGAAGCCGATCGAAGTTCGCAGGTCTGGATTCGGTGTTACTAATAGGATCATTAATAAACTTCCCGGGTGTAGGCAGTACGTCTTGTTCCGGTGTTACTAATAGGATCATTAATAAACTTCCTGGGTGTTTTCCTACGGTCTTGTTCCGTTGTGTGAAGCCCGCTTAGTAAGAGAAAGAAACGAGGAAGCTAACGGGTTCGTCTCGCCTTATAAGATCAGTTATAACACTATCCGGATATAGCCCAGTAGGTCTTGTTCCGTTGTGTGAGCCCACTTAGTAAGAGGCAGGAGCTGGGTTGGTTACTGGTATTATATCACAGTAAAGGCACCTAACCTCTTCCCAACACCGGTTTCTATCTCCTCTTATTAACGCCTTGTTATCTATTATTAACGCCTAATAAAAGATTGGGTATTTGCACTGCAGCATGCACAAATGGGTGGGATCCGCCTCCTATGTTGAATGTCCTATGTTGAATGAAGGTAGCCTATTCTTTTTTATTTATACTAACATCTACCGAAGACAGCAGCTTTATTTATCAAGTCCATTCACCGCTCCTCGCTATGGCTCCAGATAATAAGGATAGAAGGTAGAGAGTATGCCCAGAGCGGGGCACTCTAACTCTATGAAGGGTATAACCCATCTAGGGTATCACCATGGCTTCCTTAGCTGCCTTACTTAATCGGTTTAGGGTGCAGCAGCTTTAACAAAGAGAATAACACAAAACCACATTTAGACGGAAGGTCTTGAACGGGGCAGTAGACCTTCCTGAGGTGCTTTGGCGGGTCAGCCATGCTTCGCTTCCTTACCGGGTTACACCTATTATAGGAACCCCTATCAGAGGAAGCCCCTTATCTATATAGCCCAGTGCTTACTCGGATTGGATTATTACTAAAAGCATCTCCTTGGCAACCTTAGCATAGACTATTTGGATTCTCTATGGAAGCTATCCTCTGCAATATTCTATCTTAGCCAGGCTTGGTCTATTGGGATTTTATATCACTATGGACTTCCTGGGCATCAGAGCATAAGTCTTTGCTTAGCTGGGCATCAGAGGCAGAACCTGCCTTTCATTAGCTAGGTGGGTTCCTTAAGGCAATCCCACTTACCCTCTTTCGCACTGACGCCTCTTTACTCGGTTTACGAAACAGAGCTAAGGTGCTTTAGCTACTCAGCTAGGCCGGGCATCAGATATATATTTATAAGTCTTTCTATTCACGGGCATCAGAGAGCGCTATTGGGATATTCTATGCTTCCATTACCGGGCATGAGAGCTAAGGGACGTCGCATCAGAGATCCCATCCTTTACTTGCTTTGGTTGTCTAGCTTCTTTTTATAAGTATAGGTTATTGGGCTATTCTATGCGCTACTATAGGAGAGTAGCTAAGGTTTCTATGCTTACATTCCTTTTCTAGGCTTTTATTCCTATTCTATGCTTTTATTGCTGGGACTACTATTAAGATGAGCCGTATTGCGCTATCGGTCTATTATATTTATACTCATGAGCACATGTTCGTACAGACAACACAAGAGATTCTCAGAGGAACGGGACAGATGGGATGCTTTACTTAGCTAGGGTAGAGCTAGAGGCTTGGACTATTGGGCTATTCTATTTCTACTATAGTATTCTAGGAGAGAGTTAGCTTAGATGGGCTTGTTCTATGCGTTTATTTACTGCTCTCCTTCATTCTTTCTATTCCGAATGCGACGAGGAAGCCCTTAGTTATACTCAAGTGCATTAAGTGTATACCAGGAAGTAGTTCTCACAAGGGGGTTTTATTTCCTATTTTTGTGGCTAATAAACCAGATGAGGATTCTATGCTCTACCCCTACCCACTGGATTTTTTACTACGTAAACCATTACAAATGCAGACGTTTCCGTTTATTAAAAGGATTGCCTCCTTAGTCTGACCCGGTTCCGTTAACTGCATACTATCTCTTTGAGCGGGTGGGATTGAGCGGGTGGGATGTTACTGGATCAACAGAGTAGACAGAAGAATCGACTGCTTAACCTGCTGAACCAACAGAATCTACTGCTTGGGTGCTGGTGGATATGTATATATATGATGTATATTTACGAGATGCTACTTATGCTGCTGGCTTTGCTGCTGGTCTTGCTTCCTCTCCTCCTACTGCTACCTTTGCTCTTGGTGCTCTTGGTGCTTACTTTGGTGCTTCTAGCTCTGCTTTTGGCTCTGCCTCTGGCTCTCGATCTGGTTAAGATGCTGGCTTTGCTACTATTGGTTCCGCTGCTGCCGGATCTACTTCTGGATCTACTGCATAACCAACTGGTTCAACTGGATCGACTGGACCAATACATCGCATCGTATATATCAGGCGATGGATCTGGCTCTCTAAATACTGAATCCCGATCACGAACTGGATCACGATCATAATCATAAGGAACCATAATTGCGAAGGGATGCTAAGCAAGATGGTAGTGGGTCAACTACTGATGCTACTATGGAATTAGCTCTGCTGCCTCTGTGCCTGCCTATGTATGCCTCTGTTGCTGGTTATCGATTTGGAAGGCTGGTTTTGGCACTTGAATTGGTTCTGGTTCAAGGTCATCAGCGACTTATTATAAAGAACAACTGTCTCTGTCTCTAATGCCTCTACCCCCCTGCTAGCTTTGCTTCTGATTATGGGTATCGATCTCCATCTCTAACTGCTGCGGGGTGGGGCTCTTATTCCCACCCACCGGGGTCGTTGCAACATTGATCAGGGTTAGAGGTGTGCAAAAAGAAAGTCGGAACAGGGTAGGATATACGCAGGGGTGTACAAAAACCCTCCACACGCTGGAATGTACAAAAAGTCGGCCAGCGCTATCGATGTGCATAAAGTTGGAACAAGGGAGGTGTGCATAAAGTCGGAACAAGGTTAGCAAAACTAGTTGCTTTGCTCCCTACGCCTTAGCTGACTCTACCCGTGCCTATTCCTTTGTTGCTGCTACCCCCACCTCTACTACCTTCGCTGTTTACACGACCTATAGAATCTCTGCTTCTGTGACCTACGCCTCTGCTCCCATTAACCTATAATTGGATATTAATCCGGACCTTTATGTGTTTATGGAACTGGATCCGCGGATTTGGACGGGATGGTGGCTTTACACCTATATCTGCACGTGCACATGGAACCGCTGCCCTATCTCGATCTGGGACTAGAGGATCCGATGCTGGAGAATCTGCTTCCGCCTTTGCCTATGTATATTATGCTACCTTCGCCCTAGCTGCGACGGCTCTTACTTTCGTTTTATCAACCGAACAACGTATGAGAAACTTTTGCTACCTTTGCCTACGCCTCTGGAGGATCTGCATCTGGGTAAGCTGCTGATGTTATTGGCTAAGATGCTGCCTATGCTTCCCCTGCTTTTGGATCTCGATCTGGAGGATCTGTGACTTACACCGCATCTCGATATCTATCTGCTACTGTTGGTGCTATTATAGGACTTGGTAAACTGGGTCGATTCTAGCAAGTCCAAGGTTTTAACCATCCATCAAGGTCCTCGCTATGTTACCTGTCCGGTGTCCAGCTTATCTTGCAATGGTTCCTATTAGGTAGGCCGCAGGGGCTTTCCTCCATGCTTACCCAAGAGAGTAGGCTCGGAAGCATGGTTAGTAGAGGGCGGGATGCCGTTGAGCTACGCGAGCCCCCCGAGAGTGAGATGCACACTAGTCAGGAAGGTAAGGCTTCGATAACGCTCCTGCCCTTGCCCGAGGACTTGTCCGCATCGGGCAAGGAAGAACGTGGGAATTAGTTTATTTGTTTGATCAGGGTCCCGGTGAATGATGGAATCGAGTGAACGAATTGACGAGCGAGTGGAGTGTTAGTGTGTGAGTATGGTGGTTGAGGATGGTAGTTGGTGATACCGAATGGATGGAAAGACTGGGCATCACACAATCAATGCTGCCGGTCATCCGGTTATATAGGGAATTTAGCGCATCGTTGACATGGGATGCTCTCATAATATATATATATGGATGGCATCGATGTTGCCATTCCTTCCCTTTCCTTATCGTATAGCTTCGTATATAATAATATAATGGCTGGATTCTCCCTCCTATCCTACTCTCCCCTCCCTGCGGGGCTTCCCTGCGGGGCTTCAGGGGTTCCTTAGTAATCCTTACCCGAGCGATATAAGGAAGGAAAGGAGGCTAGATTTATAAAGGAAAGGCTACCACAGCCCTTCCCGGCCCATCCCGGTAGGGGAATGAGGGGTGCGGGGCTTCCTTCGGTAACTAGAGATCTAATGCTATGAATTTCATTAGCTATATATGTACCATCAAGAATGACTTTCAGGCTGTAAAGCTTCCTTCATTACCTGTAAAGGCATACAACCTACCTGAGCAGACAAGCTTGCCTACCTGTCCTTGCCTCTTTCCGGCTGACCTGTAAAGCCTACCTGAGCATAGAAGCCTATAGGATGACTGGATAGCATGCCTACAGATATCGATAGACTATATTCTGGCACTGATTCACCCTGCTATTTTGAACCCGTAAACCCTCGAAAGTCCAGCCCGCCCCATTCTTAAGCTATTTTTTCACTTTAGGTGGAAGGCAGGCACAACAAATAAGAGAGAGTTTCACATTGAAGACACCACGTATAGGTCCGATGATGAGGTTACACGAGAGCTACGTACGCTAGTGTATACAGTGTCTACAGGATTGTTGATAAACCCCTTCCTTGTCGAGGTCATAAAAATCTGGTAGAGGAGACTCCTCCGTTCATTGGGAAGAATCCATATAGTTCTTAGCTGTAGTGAACTATCCCAGTTGACATAAATCATTTCCGATCAATTCCATATACTTCTCAACAAGTAAGGAGTCTCCGTAATATGCAGCAACATGTTTCAGTGGGGTAGTCGGACAGAACGGAATGATAACTGGGCAGGTGAACAGAAAGTGTCCTATTGGACTTACTGCTCCTCTTCATCGGGGGATAGGTCATACAAATTTGATAGAGGATACTCCGGAAGGGGAATAAGCCAAATACGATAGTCACAACCTCATTTTTAAGGGTTTGAGGAATCCCAATCCGGCACATAACTAAGTAATAGAGCTAGTAGTGTCCATTGCCTATGCTGCTGGCCGAGCGGAGAACACTCGGATGTAGTCAGTGTGAGGTGACCAATTACCCTAACAACTCGCATATCTACGTTATACTCGCCATATCTACGCTTGTCTTGTTAGTGACCATAAAAAGAGAAATTAGCGGCACAGAGAAGAGGTAATCCCCAGGATGATGTTACTCTACGATGGAGGTTCGATGCATGTTTGGAGCACTGCGGGAACCTTCCCCACTTCTACTGACATGGCTACTTGGCTTTGCTACTCAGAATGGATGGCTGCTGCAAGAATACTTGACTTGGCTTGGCGGGGGATAGAGGGCCACACGGATGTAGTCCCTAGTGTAAGGTGCACCAATTACCCTAACAACTCGCATATCTACGCGATACTCGCATATCTATGTAATACTTTGCCATATAATATTGCATATTTACATTGAACTTTGCCATTGTAAATGGAGGTAGCTGACAATTATAACTTTCCCGCTTTCCGTTCGCAACAGCCTACACAGGGGGCCATATAATAATAGGCATGATATTAAATTGAGAGAGAATTGGATTGGAAAGGGTGCCCCTGGAATCCGCATTTACAAATTGACCGGGAGGGGAGGGTACTTGCTGGAACTACTTGCCAGTCAGAGCTAGCAAGAGGGTCATTGCAGGAGGTAAACAATATAGCCGGGATAGAAGGAACAATCAATGGATACCCGAGTTAGTTAGCTAGGTGGGAGAGTTGCACTAATTAGAAGTTTCATTGAAACTATTGAGATATTCACCGGATAGTAATTGATCGAGGAGTCTTCTTACTAAGCTTTACCTTTTATGTTCGTTTATCGCATATGCCTTTAATGCTATGGGGCAGGTCTAAACTCGCATCTATACGTCGAACTTTGCTATCTCTACGTCCTTTCCAATTGACAGGATGGATGCCAAGAGAAAATCATTGCTATGGGGGGGTGCTGCCTCTTTTCCCCGGGACTATGGAGGCTCCTCATTGACAGGTGGGTGTTATTGTTATTGTGATTAGTGCAGGTTCTTTCCAACATGCCCAGGAAGGCTAGCCCCGTGACAGCAGTTCAATCCAAATGTTACTACGTGTTAATATACGCGATATCGCATGGAGACTTTTAACTTATTGAAGTTTCAATATATAAACATGATACTTCCATAGCCTTGATTAGTTCAAATACGTGGAAAGCCTCTATGTACGTAAAGTAAGAGTTCCATGGACAACACCACTCGCACTTGAGAATTAGAGTGCAGCCTTTTCCCTTACCCTCTTTAGACCGGAACCCTAGGACCATTGAGTCGAGTGCTGCCCAAGACAGACATTGGATAGGGTCGATCAAGCAACAGTCATATATAACTTAGTCTTCTGGGATTCAGAATACGAACGATAGATTGGGTGGGAAGCAAGCGAATGGATTGGATCGACAAAGAAAGCCACACGTAGAGAGATTCTTCTTCCGGGATTCAGGATACTCATCAGGAGAGATTGGGAAGCTCATGGATAGGATCACCAAAGAGAGCCAACTTATATTGTTATTCTTATGGGCTTCGGGACTACTACCTGTTGTAGTACTTATGTTGAGTTTTTTATTAGCACTCACGAATCTATTACACAGCCCAAACCGGGTACAGTTTTATATGGATGGGGATCTTCTCACGAAGCCAGAACCTTGGGGCTTCACGTGGTCGATCAAGGGAAAGGCTATGGGAATTATTAAATTCTAAAGTTCCCTATAGACAATAGAGAGTTCGGGACCCCAGATTGGGAATCCCCTTACGAACCCTCAAACACCACTCCGTGCCTTTATACAAAGCGTGTTTGGGAAGGTTTTTGGGGATCGACTAGACCAACCCCTTCCTTAGAAGCTTTACAGTGGGGCAGAAGCGCGCTCCTATTGCCTTTTAAGAGGGAGGGCTTTACTCTACGAGCCTCATTTTTCTTCTCACGAAGCCGAACCGGGTTATATCGAGTGGGCGGGCGGGCCTGTTTATATTGATTTCTCTTGATACTACCTTTGATATTTATATACGTCTTTTTGGGATATTCTTTTTAACAATGGAAGCTTACAGAAAACATGTTTGGAAAAGCTTGAGACATACTACTTCAGGTTGGAGGAAGACATACAACCCTACCCCGACTGTTTGACACTACCCATCAAATGCTCGGAGAGCAAAGATAGACATACATACCCATTAGATCCTTTTAGACAAGGTCCAATTTAGCCAGACCTTTACCCTTTTTATTTTTATGGATCAACCTCTAAAATGCCTTTTGATTAATCCTCTTTAGAACAATAACTGTTTGCCGAACGTCGTTTATAAAGGAATGCTTTTACAGACCGACTTAGAGTTACGACCCCTATCCACTGCTAGCTTTTTTTACCCAGACCTGCAAGCGAATTACTTTTCCCTTTATGTTGGTGGGGGAGAGGGGTTGGTGTGGTGGACAAGGCTAAGGCTTACACAGGCTTACTTGAAGGGTCAGGCCTAGATACTTACTTATGGTGTCTCACTCACTATACAGTCCCTTCTTCTTAGGAGGGAATGCTTCAGCCTACCTACTGGATGAATTTCTTTTTCCACCAGTCTTGCTTGGGATCGCTGGATGGGATGGATGGATGATATGGCGGCATTGCTGGCCGGGATTGATTGCTGGGGTAGATGAATGGGATGGGATCGCTTGCTTGAGATGAATAAGAGCTTACTGGCTTGGGATGATGGATGGCCTAAAACACTAGATAAATGCGAGAATTCATCAAGTTAACTAACAAAGAAATATAGTTTTTGACCCCAGATGAGATTTATATTGAATTTGCAACTTAAAACGATCAGAGCGCGTTTTTTCTTATCTAGTTTGGGTTCATATCAAACGAACCATATTCTAATGGCATGGTTGGGGGGTTGGTTACCGCCGCGAAGCCGCCCGGAATAAGAAAAGAGTTCACAGGCCGAATAGACAAGAGCAGTAGGCCATCGAATCAGAGCTGCCTAACCGCACCAGCCGTCTCATCCGGTCACCCCATTAAGCCAGCTATTCCAGCAAGAGCCGTACCAGCCAGCCCAAGAGCTTGCAAGCTTCGTACCACAGCTCCTAGTTTTTATTCTTCGGGTGCTAACCTGAGTCTCACAGGCAGGCAGGATTGATGTCGAAATGGACAGAATTTGACGTCTAAATTAGCTTTTATTTATTCCAAAGCATAATACTACGTTATAATGCGACCACCTTAACTTCATTAGTTTTATACAGCTTGACGCCCCTACCGAAGCATTCATCAAGCAAGAAGCATCGGACCGGTTTTCTCCTTCCCCACGAGTTCAGCGACCGCCCCATCCCCACAGGACTTTGAACGACCGCCCCCCCACTTGCCGAAGAGGGATCAGCTTGAGGGAGATGATGCATTGATTCAATACAGCCTGACGCCCCTACCTGTTGATGACAGACGGGCGGGGGCCCCCCCTTACCCTATCGAAATGGAAGACATTTATTTCCCTGGCAAAGCGCTCTGTCCCGCTACTTAGTTTTCCTTAACTAGCCCCTCTCTCTTGACTGCCAGCATAGGGGGGGGGGGAGGGGAGGGGGTGCCCTATCTCCCGAGCGAGCCCTAGAACCGTCGTATTCTTGTCCGTGTCGTGTCAACCCTTTGAGAATCACCGCCCCCGCATTCATTCTGCACAGTCAAGCAAGAAGTATCGGAC
>Ga0213500_10000024_pt1 | contig 20448 bp, 9 predicted proteins | sample Redfir_Yose_2_Me_FD_150978 | JGI IMG/M metagenome (GOLD analysis project Ga0213500, IMG submission 150978) | Leaf-associated microbial communities from Abies magnifica in Yosemite National Park, California, United States - Redfir_Yose_2 | ecosystem: Host-associated > Plants > Phyllosphere >...
TGACAATAAGATGACTATGGTTTATTATGTCCCCGTAGGGGATATATAGTGGCCATTCAGGCCTATTAATCTGACCGTACAGCAAAATTTTTTTTTTCAATTGCAAAGCTTGACTTTGGAAATGCAATTTTGTATTTTTTTAAAACCTAATTATTTATTTAAAAACTGAATTATTTAAATTCCTATTGGCTCTCAGACGGTGATGTCAGCCTCGTAGTTTGGATTCAGGGTTTCAGTTGACAAGTGTCTTGAGTGATGTCATGAGGGCATTAACTGCTCATGACACATGTTATGTGGAAATTTTTTCCAAGTTTTAATTTTAATATATGAAAAAAAAATTTGCGTTTTGATTATTCCACGTAGCTGTGTGGAGGATGGAGGACGGAGATTCTGCCAAGTGGCAGCCCTCGGAATGAGAGCCAGGATCCGGGCGATGTGGTGTTTAAATGCATGGTTTGTTTGGTTTATGGGTCGCAAGGTGGTAGCTCGGCGATTTTTAATGCGTGGTGCGTTTGTTTTGTGAGTGGCAAGGTGGCAGCTCGGACGAGGTTTAATGCGCGATGCGTTTGTTTTATGAGTCGCAAGGTGGCAGCTCGACGAGGAGGGGACGTACCCAGGCGGTACTGGGAGTGATGAGAGGAATGTCAGCCATGTTAATACGCAGTCCTTACAGAGATTGTGCAGTGTCGTTTCACGGTAGTCGGAGTAGTTATGAGGCGGTACTCGGAGTCACTGCGTTTAATTTGGCTACCTGGTTTGCGCAGCGAAGCCTTCCATTCTGGGAGATGTTAGCACCCAATGCTGCGGCTAATGTGAACATTCCATCCATTGCTAAATTGGACATCAAGTTTACAGAGGCTATGCAGCATCGATTCGACATGAATTTTAGAGGGATTATGTAGCATGGATCAAGAGATGTTAGCAGTTAAAAGAGGGTTAGCGTTGGTTGTTTGACACATAGGTCAGGTAGCTTAGTTCGGTTCATCGTCTTTGTTTTCTATAATCGAATTGCGTAGCCGGTATGATGGTGCAGCGCTAGGTCTGGCCGGCGGGGGGAGTTTTGGAATTGTTTTGGAGTTTGGCATTTGGAGGGATTTTGAAGTTTTGGTGGGCGTTGCAACCGGCCGCAGACAATCTTGTAAGCTGCGCGACGACAGGTGCCTTTTCTGTGGTATTCCATTACTGGGGAATGAAAAATTATTTCATTCAGGACTCTATTTTGATAAATATGAAACATGTCTTTGTAATTGAAATTCAGTCGGCTCTGTGTTAAAGTAGAACCGGAATGACATATACTTGTAAACAGATTGATTTTGTTTTCGTTTGTAGTGACCTGGTTCTAGTAAGGGGTTTTTACTGTAATGCAATATATGTTCATTGGACTGTTGATTAATCGTTGTAAATGCCCTGTTTTTGTTTGATACTATCGAATATTATGTAGAGCGAAGAATGGCTGTAAAAAGTTAAAAGTCGTTTTAAATCACGATGGCGCTAGTGTTCGGTTGGTTTTGAATACTCTGTTGCCCTTTTATAGAATTGATTGTCCTTTCATTTCCTTGAGCAAAATCGTTTGCGCTCTGTTTCTGCAAGGTTTAAGCATTTATTGCATATGTGTTTAATTGGCCAATGTTTTTGAGGTCGGGAACTGGTGGTAGAATCTAAAGCCAATGTATGGTACTGGCTTTAGGTCTCGCTTGTTGAATTGGGTAGATTAAAGGCCAGGTAATCCCTGCTGTTTAGCAGAAACCGTTGTCTGTTCGTTCCAAATTTAGCTACAAAATTGTTGTCCATTTTGTTCATTTGAACGCTAGAATTTGATTGTTGTTTGTGCATCTTGTTGTCTCATGGTCTGTGGCTTGCTGCACGCGCTTGTAATTTTTGCATCGTTATTGATGGTTAATTCGTCAGGGTTTGAAAGGAGTTCGTCTTGCAATGGACGCAGCGTATATGTATTTGGGGCTTCAGTTTCTAACGTGCCGGCATAGACTATATTTTTTCATAATATTGCGGGCTTTCGTCTTGTTGGGTCATTTTCAAAATTTGCTTGTGCAAGTTTGTTGTTTTACAGTGATTTTGACATTTCCTTAGAAATGTTTTTGCCGTGGTTTATCTGTTGCCATGTTTTGATTTCTGCATAGAGAGATCCGTGTGATATTTGGACTCGGTGCAGCAAACACAAGATTGCTAGCACTTGTGCATGGGCTTAACATGTGTGCATTTTCCTTGCAACCTTCCTCTGATCCATTTGTCATTTGCTTGTCGACTTGGACATGTTTGTTGACACCTAGGCTCAATTTCGATGTTTGGAAGAAAATATATTGTATCCATTGTAAAAGATTTGTGGTTGTTTTCTAATAATAATTTGGTGTGTACGGTGTGGTAAGTTTATATTGGTTTGGATTATATAGTTGGCTGAGCTTGCATAATACTTCGGAATATATTCTTATTTTACCTAGTTTATAGATATCTTTGTAGTTGAAATCCGGTCGGCTCTGTGTTGGAGTAGAGCCGGAATGAGATATATTTGCAACCAGATGCGCTCTGTTTCTGCAAGGTTTGAGCATTTTTTGGGTTTGTGCATCTTGTTGTCTCATGGTGTGTGGTTTGCTGCACGCACTTGTAGTTTTTGAAGCGCTATTCTAGATGAAAGAATTTGAATTCTTAGTGCGTCGTGATTAAGGATGAACTCCGCAAGGTTTGAAAGGAGTTGGTCTTGGAATGGATGCAGCATATATGCATTTGGGGCTTCGGTTTCTAACCTGTCGGCATACACTCTATTTCCTCGTAATGTTGCAGGCTTTCGTCTTGTTGAGTCGTTTTAAAAATTTGCTTGTGCAAGTTCGTTGCTTTAGAATGATTTTGACATTTCCTTAGAAATGTTTGCACCGTGATTTGTCTGTTGCCATGTTTGGATAGAGTTTTCACTCAACCGGATGAAGCAATTGGAGATTGCACGCTTGAGAGTGCACGGAAACAGTTGGGCATCGGTGGAAATTGAATTGCAACTGTTTTGCGTGGTTGATTGAAATTCTTGTCTTCTCCTTCCTCCATATTAAAGAGAGGGTTTCGACAAAATGACAGGCTTACTAGATGTTTTTGATTCCTCTGTAGAGAGTTTTTCAACAAAAGATCGGGATTCTGATTTTGGCATGTCTAGGTATTGTTGGGTTCCTTGCCCGCTCGTTAATTTGCTTGTTAAAGTAGGTCTTGTAAGTAAGGGATTTAAATTGGCAAATGCAAATGCAGAGTTGGTTTTGTTTGATTCTACTTCGTCGTCTTGTCATGGTTTTTCCCTAGTAGTATTCTCTGACTGGCCTTCGTTTCCTGCTAGATGGGTGGGAAGTCGATCAGCGGCACACACCGAATCATATCCATTATGTTATGAATGGAACTGGTGGTATTCGTGAGGGTTGCAATAGATGTCTATGCATATACGAAACCATACTCTGTTGTATAATTAGTTACATAACAATCACAGTTTCAGATTGCAGCAAGATGAGATGTGTAACGAGGAATTTAATGGAATACAGATTCGAATGGAAATGAAGATATAAACAATTATACATAGGACCGTACCTGTCTGGGTTGTTCGCCTCCAATAGTCAGTCGATTCACATTATGAACTGGAATTGAACGTCTATAGTATGCAACGTTTAAGCTGTATAGAAAGCTGTCTGTTGCGGAGAATTGTTCGGGTCAAATTAGTAGAGACCAATCCATCGGTCTGTATCTGAACAGAGCTGCAAGTAAACTTCATACCATGCGATAGGCTTTGTTTCATGCTCACCCGACAATAGCTTTTGGATTATAGTCGTCATCAGTTACAAGGATTGATTCTTCTCTGTATAGAGATATCCGTGTGGTATTGAGACTTGGTGCAGCAAATACAAGATTGCTGGCATCTGTAGATGGCCTTAACGTCTGTGCATTCTCCTTGTAACCTTCCTCTGATCCATTTGTCAATTGCTCGTCGCGTTGGGCATGTTTCTTGACACCTGGGCTCAATTTCGATATTTGGAAGAAGATATATTATATACATTGTCAAATATTTATGGTTTGGTTTATAATAATACTTTGGTGTGTTGCAGTTCACGCATAGTGCGTATAGTATTTTTAATTTTTTTTTATCGTTATAAAATATTTATATATAATATTAATCATTATAAAATATATTGTGTGGAATTTTTTTTTTAAAAATCCATATAGCAAAATCAATTTTTTTTTAAAAATTTCTACATAACAAGTGTAGAGTTTGCTAAGCTTGCATAGTGCTTGCGAATATAATTTTATATATAATTTTATTTTACGTTGTTCATAAATATCTTATGTTTTTTTTTTATTATAGGAAAAAAAAATGTTTAAACTTTAATTCTTTTTTACAAATATTGGTTTAATATCTAAAATATATTTAGATTTTATAGTTTTACCGTATAAAAAAACATATATTTTGTATTGTTCCCTCAAAATGGATGAAAGAGATTTGGTCAGTGCACAAGGGGCAAGGTGTTTCAACGTTTTGTTATGTCTCCGCATGGGGTGTACAGTGGCCATTAAAAAAAAAAACTTCCGTCTTTGAATAGCAATGGAGGACTGTGTATTGACATCCCATTCCCATTTTCTAAGTACTCCGAGCACCACGGACCTACACTGCGTAGTCTTTGCAAAGTTCACGTTGGCTGGAGGGACGTGTATTAACATCCCAGTACTGCCTGGATCGTCTATTCCTTGCGACGTTGCCGACTGACAATACAACCATAACATGCATTCAAACACGAGATCGGCTCGCTCTTAGCTATAACCTTGGCTTTAACTCCGCCATATGCCACTTGGAACAATCACTATTGTCCACCGTTTACCTAGCTAGATGGAATAATCAAAACATTAAAAAAAAAATGCATATAACAAAATCAAATTTAAAAAAAAAAAATCCAAATAACAAGTGTCATGAGCATTTAATGCTCTCATGACATCACTCAAGCCACTTGTCAACTGAAACCCTGAATCCAAACTACGAGGCTGACATCATCACGTCAGAGCCAATCAAAAAAAAAATAAAACAATTTTTTTAAAAATACAAAAAAAATCTTCCCAAAGTCTAACCTTGCATTTTTTAAAAAACATGTTTTGTACCTCCAAACTACCTCCTTTTGCATAACCGCTATATATTTGTCGAAATACAACGATTGGAATTTGTATTGACATTGACACACCTAGAGGAAAGATTGATTTCACCAATCCTAGCATTTGCACAAATACGACAGCTTAGCTATTAAAAAACACAAATTGGTCTAACAGTTTCCATTTGTCAAAACAAATGTTCCTTTTTTTATCTAGCAATTGCTTCTACAAGCTCATTTCACTCTACTTTTAAGAAAAAAAATCTAGGTATGGCTTGCCAAAAAATTATCGTACCCATCTCTTTTCCTTGCTGTATTTGAATTTTGGGTTATGGGCAAATGTTGATCACTGGGTACTGCCTAAATTTTATCGTACTCATCTCTTTTGGTTGTTTTTATTAATTATAAGAAATTTATTATAAGATATGTTCATTATAAAACATGTTTGGTATGTAAGATCCATACAAAATTTCATACTTTTAGCATTTATAAACTTAAAAAATTAAAGTAAATTTTGTATTTATACTTACAAAATTTCAAAACTTACAAAATTAAAGTTAATTAAATATTTATTCAAGTAATAGTTTTTTAAGTTTTTATATGGATGTTGGATAATTAATTATTACTCAATACGTTCCAAGACGTATTGAAAAAAAAAAACTGCTACTTGGCACTGTTCCAACAATTTTATGTCAAATGCAAAAAAAACAGTGCCTCTCTTCTTACCTGAATGCATCGATTGCAAGGAGAACACAGTATGCAAGTTTCAAAACCGTGTCGAATGCACATTGGAAACTCGTGATGGCATAATAGAGTGTCTCCTGTAAATGCCATAGGTTTACCAAGTTTGCCCATTTATTTCTCAGTTTAGATATAATATGTATCTAAAAAGCATCTTATAAACCATATATCATTTTGTAAGAACTGTGTATTAACATGTCTGACATTGCAAGAATCCACTGCGTAGTAACCCTCGGTATCAACTCTCGTCATTCCTAGTGCTGCCTGGGTACGTCCCCTCCTCGTTGAGCTGCCACCTTGCGACCCATGAAACAAATGCGCCACGCATTCAGCCTCGTCTAGCTACCAACTTGCGACTCATAGAACAAACGCACCATGTATTCAACCACGAGATCGCCTGGATCCTGGCACTCACTCTGAGGGCTGCCACTTGAAACAATCTTCATCCTCCATCCTCCAAACAGTTACGTGGAGTAATCAAAAACATAAAAAAAAATTCCATATACCAAAATCAAAACTTAAAAAAAAATCCCACATTACATGTGTCATGAGCAGTTAATGCCCTACTTTAACAAGCAAATTAACGAGCGGGCAAGGAACCTAACAATACCTAGACATGCCAAAATCAGAATCCCGATCTTCTGTTGAAAAAACTCTCTAGAAAGGAATCAAAAACATCTAGGAAGCCTGCCATTTTGTCAAAACCCTCTCTTTAATATGGAGGAAGGAGAGGACAAGAATGTCAGTCAACCATGCGAAACAGTTGCAATTCAATTTCCACCGATGCCCACCTGTTTTTGGCCACTGTCAAGGGTGCAATCTTCAACTGGTTCATTTGGTTGAGTGGAAACTCTATCCAAGCATGGCAATAGACAAATCACGGTACAAACATTTCCAAGGAAATGTCAAAATCATTCTAAAGCAACGAACTTGCACAAGCAAATTTTTTAAATGACTCAACAAGACGAAAGCTTACAAAATTAAAGTAAATTAAATATTTATTCAAGTAATAGTTTTTTAAGCTTTTATATGGATATTGGATAATTAATTTTTAATCAATAGGTTCCAACACATATTGAAGACAAAACACATCTACTTGCCATTGTTCTGACAATTTTATCTCAAATGCAAAAAAAACATTGTTTCTGTTCTTACCTGAATGCATCGATTGCAAAGAAAACACAATATGCAAGTTTCAATACCGTGTCGAATCCACATTGGAAACTCATGATGGCATAATAGAGTGTCCCCTGTGAATGCGATAGGTCTACCAAGTTTGTCCATTAATTTCTCAGTTTAGATATGATACGTATCTAAAAAACATCTTATAAACCATATATCCTTTAGGTCAAATCTAAGTCATTGCTCTTTTCACATTGACAATAGACAATCTCATTGTTGAAATCAACCAGCTTTAGTTACGATTTATGCTTATGTATAGACTTTTGACTTTAAATAGACTAGCTTTTGCAAAACAAATTACAATACTTCTTTTTGGGTAGTACATTTACAAAAAGTCAACATATCTTTTCCTTGTAATTAGACGTTCTTTTGCGCAGCTGGTTTCTGTTTTGTATTCCATTTTACAGTTCTGTTTTCTTCATAGTACATTTACAAACAATGCAGAAATCCTTTGCTTATAGTTAGACATTCTTTTGACCAGCTACATTCTGCTTTCCATCAAAACAATATATTGTTTATAACTTTTGTCTCTTTCTGAATATGTTATGATATGAATATGTCAAATCTATGACTTAATATGTTTAAGTTTTTTTTTAAACAAACTGATGTTTTCTAAATAAAATATTTGAATGTTTTTTAAATTATATTGTTTTTGTTCATATGTTGTTTTTCTCTTGATGTATCTGCAAATAGTTAAGCTTTATTTTGTTTATAAATATATTTCTATGTGAACAACAATTTATTGTTTCGTTCATGGGATTATGGATACTGTTGTTTGCAATACACAGTAAATGTGTTTCAATTGAATTTGTATTTTTTACAAAGTTAATAAATACATATATCTTGTTTTGCTAAAATGTTTGTGGTTTTTAAAGCTCCAACAAAAAAAAAAAAAAAAAATTAATAAATTTTTATTTTTTTTTTTGTTGGCACTGTGTCTATTCCTGTTTGGACCAGATGGTAAATGTGTTCAAATTGAATTTGTATTGTTTTCAAAGCTTGTGAATAGATATCTTCTATTTGTTAAACTTTTTATGGTTTTTAGAGCTCCAAAAACATTTACCCTTCAATTGCAAAAAAAAACTGTCATTTACTCAAATAAGATATTTAGATTTGTTTTTTAAATTGTAGTATATTTGTACCAAAATTGTTTATTCTCAAAACTTATGGACAGCTATTGTCTATTTGTTGTACATTAGTAATCATTTTTTATTGCTTTCTTTATGCTTGTTTTGTGTTTTGGTCTGCCCATAGAATATATTGTTCACACAAAGTTTCTTGGCATCTTTTTCACAGGACCGCTCGCAAAAGAGATCCCTTGCTCTTCTCTGCAGACTAGTTTCTTTTTTGTTTCGTATATTGCAACATGGCCAATATGCATGGACATTCACGATATGTGATTGACACACCATATACTCCCATTAAAAATGCATTCGCACTTGATAGAACAAGTTTTGAGCAAATTGACTACACATTGGCTACATTCAACTTGTTCAGATTACAGCATTTTCATTTTGTACCGGGTGATTGTCTGTTTGATTCATTGGCTGTCCTAGTACATTTTCGTTACAACTCCCAAGAAATAAGACAAGGAATAGTTAATCATTTCCGAAATTGTCTTGCTTCTGGGGATGCATTGGCTATTTCATCACTAGATACAGAATTGAACCTTGACTTCCTCAATAGCTTGCACCATGTGAACGATTTTGAAACATACTTGCAATTAATGTCTGTTTCTGCTTCCCCTTCCAATGACTCGGTTGCAGCTGGCTTGTGGGGTGACATATTTTGCATCAAATGGTTTTCAAGGTGGTTGTCTATTCCAGTTTCTGTTTGGTCGTTGTTGCGAACAAAACAATACCTTTCGTTCCAGGCTGAAACAAACAAAGATGAAATCCATCTGCTGTTTCATGATCACAATCCATCGTGTGGCCACTTTGAGCCATTGTTACAATATCGCTCTAGATATATTGCTCCATCTCCAAGTACATCAATTGTCTCATGCATATGTCCAGATAATCTTCAGGCAATGGACATAGACATGCAATCCATCCACGTTGCACTTTCAAAACAATGCTTAAAGTTGTCAAGTGTCATACAAGGTGATTGCCATGATTCATTATTTGAATCTATTTGCAATTTTGCGCCATGGTTTGATGTGCTGTCATTGAGAAAAACAATGGCCCAAACTTTCTATAATTGCTTTGTTGCAAATGATGCTAAAGCAATTGCATGTTTAAACCTGTACTTGTCAAACGATTTAATCAAAAAAAAACGTTCCGTATCAAATTGGCAAGGTTTTATAAATAACATGTCAATGCTTTATTCTGAAGGTAATGTAGAAGGAAATGATTTTGCACTTCAATGGTTGTGTGAAATGCTAAATGTTAACATATCTATTTGGAGTGCTGAAACAAAAAAAGTCACTCTAAAGTTCCATTCATCATCTTCTTCTACAACAATGCTTTACCTTATCTGTTTCCGACTAACTAGTTCACATTGCCATTTCCAACCATTGTTTCAAATAAGCCCTAATAACAATGTATGTACTACAGTATTTGATAACAAAAACAAAATTAAAACTTGTAAAAGGACTTCTCAATCTAGGCTTTCTTCTGTTGCGAAAAGACATAGGCGTATGAAAAAAATATCTCCAAGAGAACAAGCTATGCAGTTTTTGGCGTTAAAAAAATTGGTCCAGTTTCCAAATAACAATAGTACGAATAAAAAAAGTCAAAGCCTTTCTCGAGTTGAACCACTCATTCCCTTCAAAAAGGAAAAAAGGAAAAGAGATCCTTTTGCAACAGAAGAAGATATGCATATTTTGCAATCTATAAAACCATCTAGTCCTGTGCCGTTGCATATCTTCCCTTTTTCGTCGACCAAGCCACCAAAGAGGCTTCGACATTTAAAACAAGACATACGAAATCAAGGATTGATTAGTTCACAAGAGAAAAAACTTCATGACAAAGCAATGCAAGCAGTTGAGACATACTTGGAATCGATCAAAGACACACCGACCTATGCATGTGTTGTTTGTGAACGTTTGCACTTCCAAAAAGACATGCATATAGTTGATACTTCTGTAATTGCAACTTTATTGTCCTTGGCAAGTGGTCAACAAACCCCAATAATCAAAAGCAATGACAATATTTGTAAATATTGCAATACTTCAATTCGTTGTGAAAAAATACCTCCTTTGGCATCACCGATATGTATTCGTCGAAATACAAAGGTGGAATCCGTATCGACATTGACACATCTAGAAGAAAGATTGATTTCACCAAGACTGGCATTCGCACAGATACGACAGCTTGGCTATAAGAAATCCCAAATTGGCCTAACAGGTTCAGTCATAAATGTGCCAAGCAATTTAGACATAATCCAATTAGCATTGCCTAGATCTGTATTTGATACAATGACAATTGCAGTTATGATAAAAAGAAAAATGGAATACAAACATGCCTTCTTATCTGGCAATGTACGACCGAAACATTTAATGGTTGCTCTTAAAGACTTATGCAACACACCACTTTACAAATCTGAAGGTATTGTCATTAATACTGAGTGGGAACAGGTTTTTAACAATCTCTGTCAAAAGAACAACAATGAATTTCCAGATACAGAAAACATTCATTCAAGTGATGATGAAAATGATGTCGAACCAATATCTGAAACACTTGTACATGGATATGGAGAAGCTCAACTAATAAATGACCTTGATACTCAAATAATACAAATTGCACCCTCTGAAGGGTTCAAGCCACTAGGAATCTTCCAAGACAAGTTCTCTGAAGAATTGAACTTTCCTACGTTATTCTATGGTTTTAGCCGACCAGCCGATGTTACAAATCGTTTCCCTTACCAAAAAATTGCTAGTTGGGAGCTTTTGCATTCATCTGAAGACTTTTCAACACATATAACAAACATATTTTACAAGGCTGTCAAAGTGCTAGTGAAACAAGTTTCATCGTCTGCATGGATTTCTGTTCGTAAAGGAGAGTTGAAAGGTAAGAAAATTACTGCCAAAGATGTGAAGTATCAAAGGAATTTAGAAAAAATATTGAAATCACCAATTGCATATCGTTCTCTTCAATCTATACGAACATCGCCTGACTATTTTGAAACCATTCGTAGAGACGTCTTCGCAATGATACGCCAACTTGGCCCTCCTACATCGTTTGTCACTTTCACTAGTGCTGAACACCTTTGGTCTCCATTGATTAGTGCTTTGCAAAAGAGAGATGGAAATACAACAGCTTCAGATGACAACATCTCGTTAGATGAATCTGTGGATGCCAAGCTTAGGAATCATCCAGTAATTTGCAGCCGCTACTATAGACACAGAATGTCAGCAATGCGTACATTAATATTGAAAAATAGTCAATTGTTTGGAGAAGTCCAAGATTATTTCTTCATCACTGAATTCCAAAGTAGAGGTAATGAACATGACCATGGCTTGCTTTGGATAAAAAATGCACCGATCTATGGCCAAAGCAGTGAAATTTCAATTACTTCGTTCATTGATAAATACCTTTCTTCTGATTCATCATTGCTAACCGAGAATCTTATCAAGATTCAAACTCATCATCACACAAAAACATGCAAGAAAAATAAACATTCTAATTGTAGGTTTAACTTCCCGTTTCCGCCAATGGATAAGACCACTATTTTGCATCCGTCTGAAGATGGAACAAGTAAGAATCATCAGAAGCAAAAAGAACTGCACTTGCTTTTGCATCATAAAATATATTCTAAAGACATTTCCTTTGAAACATTTTTGCAAGACCTTCAATTAACAAATCATGAATATATTGATCTTATACGTTCCTCTCTCACACGCCCTGTCCTATTACTAAAAAGAAATCCATGTGATGTTTGGATAAACGCATTTGCAAAACAAGTGCCACAGCTATGGCATGCTAATACAGATGCACAGTTCATTCTCAATGCGCATGCTGCGGCAACATATTGCAGTTCATACATGACAAAAATGGACCGTTCAATGACAACTGCTTTCAAAAAAATAAGAGAAGACTGTTCTTATAATAACGATAGCAAAGTTGAAACTATTCGTAGGCTTGGAAATGCACTTCTTAATATGCAACAAATGTCAAGTCGTCAAGCTGTTCACATTGTCCTTTCTTTGCCCCTTTACTCTTCTTCTAGGAAAACTATTTTCATTAACACTGCACCAATCGAAAAAAGAGCATTTGTCCTTAAAAAGCCTCATGTTTTGCAGCAAGAACCTGATGATTCCGAAAACATCATGTGCGATTCAATAATTGATAAATATCTGGCACGACCTCTCCACTTGGAGCAAACATGCTTAGCAGAATATGTATCGTACTATACATGTTCGCAGTCAAAGACTAGGAAAAGAAAACGCCCTTGCATCATACGATATATTCGTTATAATGAGCATAAAGATCCTGAAAATCATTTCAGAGAGAAATTAATGCTCTTTTTTCCATACAGGGAAAGTGAAAACTTGCTCAAGAAAAACTATCAAACATGGTATGAAGCGTATTTGTCCCATAAATTGCATGTAGACACCATTGAGAAAAATTTTTTGCCACCTCCAACAATAGCATGGGGTGACATTCACACTGCATCTGAAAAAGTCACATCCAAAGATGAACAAATGTTCATGTTCAATGATCTATCTGCACAAGAATGTACTTCTTCTGTTCATGATAAATATGACATCCAACATGATCTTCTGCACAATATACAATATAGGAAACATTTTGATAGCTTTAAAAATCCAGTTGAAACAATTCAACATCCTTTTGTTTTAGACACACCAACATATTATGCCATTAGGAAAAAATTAAATCAGGAACAACAATCAATAGTAAAAGAAATTATACTAAGGAAAAAAAACAATCCATCTGTGCCAATTCATGTATTCTTGACCGGAAATGCAGGAACAGGAAAAACATTCACGGCGAAGGCAATATTTCACGGCTTATTGCGTCTCTATAACAAAGATATTCATAGTGATCCTCTAAAGAAAAAAGGGCTGATAGTTGCATTTACTGGAAAGGCTGCATACAATGCAAACGGCGTTACAGTGCACTCGGCACTTCGACTTCCATTGTCCCAATCAAATATCTTGCCTCTTGCTTCAAACACACTAGATCAAATGAGTAAAGAATATGAACAACTTAGACTACTTCTTGTAGACGAATCGTCGTTGATTGGCTCCCGGATGCTATACAACATGGATATACGGCTGCGTCAAATCATGCACACACCAACTGCACCTTTTGGCAATGTTGATATTTTATTTTGTGGTGACCTTTTCCAGGCGCAACCTGTACATGACTCTTGGATTTTTGAACCACCTAGATTTCGAACAGATAAAATACCATATCGATTTTGGAAAGACAATGTCAAATGTTTTGAACTAAAACAAGTCATGCGTCAAGATGACAAAATCTTTGTCGGAATTCTTAACAGAATCAGAACTTGCTCACAAACAAATAGTGATATCTCGTATCTGAACAAGCATTGTTATCGATCTGCACCTGATGATCCAACGTTTCCATATCTTTTCCATCGAAACATGCATGTTCAGCAACACAACCAAAAAATGTTGTTGCTTGTTAAATCAGACGCATTCACAATAAATTCATTTGATAGGTCAACACATTCAGTAGAAACAAACAATTATAGTACCAAAAAAATGTGCTTGCCTACAACAGTAGTACTTAAACAAAACATGCTTGTTGAACTAATCGGAGGAAACTATGCTATTAACGATGGATTGGTCAATGGTGCTGATGGAATTTTTAGACTTTACACTAGTGGCACCCCTGACATAATATGGATTGAATTCACAGATACGACAATTGGCTCAAACCAACGCCAAACCATGCACCAGCTTTACAAAACAGGAATAGAGTCCAAATGGACACCAATTACACGCATATGCGCACATGTCGACACAAAAAACGGCTGCCACTTGATCCGGGAACAATTCCCAGTCCAGCTTGCGTGTGCGCGCACCATACATAGATCACAGGGCCTTACAATGGATAGATTGGCATTTGATCCACAAGGGGTAAAACAACATGGGCTTGTTTACACTGCACTTTCTCGTGTTAAGGACATCAAATCGCTTTACCTCGTAAACAAATTGCAACCAACAAATTTCTCTGTATCTCAAAAGGTCGTCTGCGAGATGGAGAGGCTTAGGACAGAGTCATCCTTTCAATTTCATTATGCAATGCATTCAAAACCAGGCAACGATTCCTTGTTGATTTCTTGCTTAAATACACGAAGCTTGCCTTTGCATATTGAGCACATTGCTAATGACGCTGATCTTATGAATGCTGATATCCTTTGTCTTCAAGAAACAAAGACAAATATACATCAAGAGAATGTTCTGCTCTCAAGAAAATATAACTATTTGTCAATATTTCATCTCCATGGAATTTTTACATACTACAATAAGAACATTGTTCTTGAAAAAACATACAATTACATTGCAAAGCATATTGAATCGATAGTGACTAGTTTCAAAATTAGAACATTGTCACTAAAAATAGCAAATGTCTATATTGCACCTAATGCACCATTAAAAGATGTCTTTGACTTTGTTGCTAGCATATTGAAAAATGCACATCCAAAAGAACACATTTTACTTGCCGGTGATTTTAACATTGACATGTCTAGAAATGGCAATGATCGACAAAAATTCATGTCCTTTATGAACAACAACAACTTTACTTTGCACATGGAAGCAACAACGTGCAATACAGGCTCTGTTCTTGACCACTTTTGGTCAAACTTGGATAATCAAGACATTCAATTTGCAATTTCCGAAGCTTACTGGACTGATCATGACGCTATTTCTCTTTCAATACCTCTCCAATAACTTAGCAATCTATTGCATCCTATTATTGACCGCTTTTGGGAAAAAATTGTTACAAAAAAAAATCATCTCATTTACTATATGAAGTGAATTTTCAACCAATAACTATGCTTTAACAAAGCATCATCTATCAGGTAATTTCATATTTACTTGTAGATTGTTAACTACGCTAGTTATAAAACACAATTGTCTGCCTTTTCAGCATCGACTAACATGGCAATTGCATCTGCAGAACTAGGCCTGACACAAAAAACATTCCTTCCCCTGGACAAGGGAAAAAAAAAAAAAAAAAAATACCTAACAAGGTAAATTGTAAATTGTTTTGAGATTTCAAACTGCTATCTAAAAAATATTATTGCTGTATGGAATAGTTTTCCATTCAACTTACAATATTTATTTCTTGATTTTCCTTGTTCATTCTGATTATGTTCTTTTACTATTTTGTTTTTAGATCCGATACTTGTTTTGTCAAGGCTATTATTTGCATGGCTTGTCTCTTGTTTTTTTTTCAACTGTCCCACCATTAACAAATTTCTGGTATTCATTGTATTTTGAAGTTAATCTTTATTTTAGCATTTACTGTAGTTGACAACATGGATAAGTATACTACAACCAGTAGCAAATCAAAAGCAAAAAACCAACAAACAACAGAAAACAACACAACGGCAAAGAGGTAATTGCATTTCCAATCTACTCATCTTTACACATCATAATAGTTGCATTGCACTATTAGTTCTTTGCTTTCAATGTCAAACCACAGCCACTGACATTGGCTTCACAATTGATTCCTGTTTTGTTGAAGACAAAAACAGATGCCATTGCTTCCATCCACCATCATTGAAATTTGCTCAAGTTCTCACTCCAGTGTTTTTGATGGTGACGTTGTTGCGTTGTACGGCCCTGGCCAGAATAGGTCTCCTGGCTCCCCTGTAAAGGCTCCTTTTATGCATGCTGACCTGGTTGATCAAAACGGGCAAATGACAATCACAGTCAACATCAACAATAACCATATTGCTCGCTTCCTTTCATATTTTCCTGTTGGAAAAAGTGTCAGAATTAAAGACTTCGCCATAAAGAAAAAGGGGATATATGATAGAGGCGATGCAAAGTACACTATTTTGCTTCAACAGGCAAGTTCAGTGGAAAACATACCACAGGTCTGCCAACAACGTAGGCTTGCACCAGACTGTACAATACATGAACTGCTTGTCTCAAATGAGACATACTCTATTGGTTCTGTTGCAGCACTTGTCATCAATTGTGAACTGAACAACAACAAGTTTGATTTGACTATTAAAGATGGTGACACACCAAATGATATTGCAATTGTTCGTTTACTTGCATCCACAACTATTCTTCCAATTTAGTTTGTTTGATTTCCTGATTTACCTTTCCTTGGTTGCAATATTGCAACAAAAAAAAACAGGTTTTTACATTATTGGTTTTGTAATGTTGCACTTGTATTTTTTCCCTTTCTATTACAGCTACAACTTGCTGAAAACTACAAAGAAATATCTTATCAAATACAACAGCAGCTGCAGTCAAAACAACCAGCTTTGTATTTGTTCAAAAACATTTCAAGAATCGGGTCAAAAGGATCCCAAATGTTGCGCTCTGCATCTAGCACATTTGTTGATGCCCTTAATGATGACTACGCAATAGCACAGCTATTGCCATTTACAACAAAAACAGAAACTCAAGTAACTTTTCATATTTACTCCTCTTTTTCATTGCATTTCCTTTCTTCTCTACAAAAAAAAAAAAATAGCATATCATTTTGTTTTTTTTTGCATTTCATAGTTGCAGGGCCCTGTTGAAAGCAAAAAATGTCTACTCCGCACCCTTCCAACAATTTTGTGACAAATGCAAACAGCCGTTGCCTATGTTCTCAGCCGAATGCATCATCTGCAAGGAGAACACAGTATGCAAATTCCAACACCATGTCGAATGCACACTGGAAACTGATGATGGCATAATAGATTGTGTCCTTCGAATGCCACAGCTTCAGCAAGTTTGTCCAGAAATTGCTCGGCTTACCTATGATACCTACCTGAAAAGCATCTCGTCAAGCATATATCATTTACGTCAGATCCGACTCACTGCTCTCTTTACATTGACAATAGACAATTTCATTATTGAAGTCAAACAACTTTAGTTACCAGTTATGCTTATGTATAAACTTTTGACTCTGAATAGATTAGCTTTTCCACAACTAATTACAACACTTTTTTTTTTTGTTGATATATTTACAAATAGCAGCCATATCTTTTACTTCTAATTCAATTCTTCTTTGTACAGCTGGTTTCTGTTTTGTATCAAAATTCCCAGCTCTGCTTTTTTGCATGATACTTTTATAAACAATGCACAAATTTCTTGCTTTTACTTAGAGTCCCTTTTGATCAACTAGATTCTGGCTTCTATCAAAACAATATATTCCGAAAAAAATGTTTGTCATTTACTCTATTATTATGTCCTCACAAGAGATATATAGTGGCCATTCAGCCCTATCAGTTTGAACGTACAAGGAAACTTTTTTTTTGCAATTGCAAAGCTGAACTTTGCAAATGGAATTTTGTATTTTTAAAAAACTGATTTATTTAAATTCCTATTGCCTCTCAAATGATCATGTCAGCCTCGTAGTTTGGATTCAGGGTTTCAGTTGACAAGTGACTTGAGTGATGTCATGAGGCATTAACTACTCATGACACATGTTTTTGTGGAATTTTTTTTTTAAGTTTTGATTTTGATATATGGAAATTTTTTTTATGTTTTGATTATTCCACGTAGCTATCTGGAGGATGCAGGACGGAGATTCATTGATTCATTTTTGACTTAAGATTCTAAAGTTTATATTTGATATTAATTATTTTTTGAGTTTTCATATTTATATGGTTAATTTTATTTTAAACATTTTAATAATCATATAGTTTAAAATGAATTCTTAATGGCATGTAGATTTTTGAGTTATTAATTTATCATATAATATTTAAGTTCAAATTTTAAAGTAAAATTTAGATTTTTGAGTTATTCATTTTATTAGTTCATATTTGAATTAAAATTTTAAAGTTTATATTTGATATCTATTATTATGTGATATACATTAACTCAAATGTTATGGTTTGATATTTCTTAGATATATATTATTATTTGATATAAATAATTTTTTTTGACTTAAAATTTTAAAGCTTATGTCTGCTATAAAATCTGAAATGAATAGGTTGTAATATTTATATTTTTAGTTATATTTGACATTTATATGATTAATTTTATTTTAAACATTTCCATGTACAATTTAAAATGAACCCATTCTGAACATTTAAATTTTTGAGTCATATTTGATGTAAAGTTTGAAATGGATAACTTATGGCATTTACATTTTAACTTATATTTGGTATTTATATGGTTAAGTTTATATTTAGATTTCTAAGTTTTATTTAATACAAAGTTTAAAATGAAATGAATCCATTATGGCATTGCTTGTACTTTTTTTTCCCTCAAACTGTCTGGAGTGGTTGGTCCTGTAATGGAATGACTCTTACCAAGATGATGGCTAAAGTTGAAATTTGAAAACAATAAGTAACTGGCATAGTGGTTTCATGTATGCCTCTTATAAGATCTGCTACGCTTTCTGATCGAGTAACCTTTGTCAATAACTTTGAATCTCTATTGCAATGGAATTCAATCTCTTTGGACCATATAGCTTTAGATGAGGCCTTGTCGTTTTAAGAGTATTTATGGAAATTGCGTGGATTGTATCCCTTTTTGAAACTGTACTTGTGCAAGCAGACTTCCCAAGATTTGAGAGAAGCTGTGCAAAACATCATTGCTCATCTTCCTTTTGTATTGATATTTATGTATTGCCTCAGTTTTGCCATGATACAATCTTAATTTTTAGATGCCTTGTAAAAAAATTCAATAGTGGTAGATCAATCATGCATCATGGTTATTATGTTCTTAGATGTTGTTGCCTCATTCTTATACAAGATTTCGATGATTTATTCTTATGTCTTCATATATTTTAATTTTAATTGTTTAGTACTTCAATCAATATATTTTAATTTTAATTGTTTAGTACTTCAATCAATAATGCATATTCCGTATGTTGGAGACTTGATTGTTCATTACACAAATTTTCATAGTTATTTTGAATTTCTACAATTTGTCTCCAGTTGTTTTCCAAAAGATTTAGTTCAGTAGATAGTCCAAAATAGTTATAAAGATTTTTTTTGGAAAACCATATAATTTATAAAATAATTAATTTGTTCTGATTCAATTATGTAAAGGTATGTTAATAATTCATAATTTGCAATATGTTCTTTGATTGAACAAAGTTATTTTTAAACATTATATTTATTATGTCCATCATATACTGCCCATTGGGGCCTGTTAATTTGACAGTGCAAAACATAATTTTTGTTAAATGCAAAGTTGAACTTTGTTTATTTTTAATTTTTATCATATAAAATTTAAAATTTGTTGTTCTAAATAAAAAAATTGCTAAAGCATATAAGAAAGCAATTTATCACTAATGCCAACCATTTATAATTTTACAATGCTTCCAAAGTTCATTAAAAACAATATAATTTATGAATTATATAAACCCAAATTATAATTAATTAATAAAAGAAATTTATCTTAACTTTAAATCTACTGATTTAGAATTATTATTTTATTAAAATAATTTCAATATTTTCAAAATAAAAAACTTCATAAAAAAATAAATAATAAATTCAACATTTAACTTTTTAACTTATATTAAAAAAACATTTGATTTAAAATTACAAAAAAAATAATTTTAAAAATCTTTAATTCATATTTTTAAAGACAAAATTTGAATTTACTATAAATTTTTCATATCAAAAAAAAAATTATGTTAAATTCTTTAAATATAAAATGAAAAAAATACAAAAAAAAAACTTTATTATGTCGCTGCTCCGCAAGGATAATGAATTAAACGGCTCATACAAGTTTGATTTTTGCTCAGGAAAATGGCACAAGGTCCACAAAGTTTTAAAATTTTCGGTTATAAAATGTTGATACAAGGGTTAGATCAAATATTGTGGAGCAAGCTAGCAACTTGGTTTGACCTAGAGGTTATTTGCAACTCTTCCAACCAAATCCATGAAAGCCATTACTACCTCCTACCCAAGTCCTCCGCAATTATGTAACACATAACACATAATCAAGCCTATTAGTTTGAAAGTACAAAACATGATCTTTGGAAAATGCAAAGTTGAACCTTGGAAAGAAATTCCTGTATTATTTAAAAACTTTTTTCTTTAATTTTTCATTGGCTTTCAAAGGATGGTGTCAACGTCTTACTTTGGCCAGTGGGTTCCAATTGACAAGTGGCTTGAATAATGTCATCAAAACATTAAATATTCATTACACTTGTCATATGCAAATTGCTTTTGATTTTTTTTTTTTTTAAATATTCATTTAAAAACTTTTTCATACTAAACATCTTAGCTTTGCGGGGACATTGCCACCTCGTGGCTCTTGTTTTGTTTAGTGTTCCAACTTTAA
>Ga0213500_10000026_pt1 | contig 19929 bp, 15 predicted proteins | sample Redfir_Yose_2_Me_FD_150978 | JGI IMG/M metagenome (GOLD analysis project Ga0213500, IMG submission 150978) | Leaf-associated microbial communities from Abies magnifica in Yosemite National Park, California, United States - Redfir_Yose_2 | ecosystem: Host-associated > Plants > Phyllosphere >...
TAGGTCTATTTTTTTTTTTTTTTTTTTCTCTCAACACAGTGTTTTGATTATAGTAATCTTTATGGACTTCCAATATAGATGCTTGGGATTGTTCTAGTTTCACCTTTGCTAAGACACCCTCCAAAGTCATCTTTTGGCTATTACGACTATCACTAGACTAGTTGATATCCTTGAAATTTCTCCCCTATCGTGGCCTCGCTTCCCTTGCGGTGGGCTAGCTAAGGAATTTTTAAAATTTTGTTGGAGATTTAATGCACATGAAATATGATGGGTGCATATTATATAAGGATTTTATGAATCATAGATTATCGCATATCTATGATTTATAAAATCCTTAGATAAGGATTTTATCACATTTGTAAAATATTTTTATTCTTATTTGTTTTTGGTGCTGTAAAGAAAAATAAGTGTCCGTGGGATCCATTTTAATTATTAGGTGTAGGAAACATATGTCCACAAATTTTGGAGACATTTTTTCCCTCATAAAAAATGTATTTTTATTTCAAAGCTGAAATTAAAATACATTTCTCATATTCATGTAAAGATAAAAATGACTAAAAAACATTTCATATAAAACTTCTATAAAACTTTGTATTTTTATTTCAAAGCTGAAATTAAAATACATTTCTCATATTCATGTAAAGATAAAAATGACTAAAAAACATTTCATATAATACTTCTATAAAACTTTGATAGGACTCCAAACATAAAAATAATACATGTATATGTAGCCCTCCAACAAAAATGTACTTTTGATAAATAATTTATAAATACCTTGACTATCTAATACTCCTCAATTGAACAAATCCGTCAACTTGTTAGAAGACTATCCTTATATTGTTGTTTTGTACTCAACTGAACAAATCCATCAACTTGTTAGAAGACTATCCTTATATTATTGTTTTGTACTGTGAAGAGGAATCTTGTCCAAACTAGATTTTGACAAGTTGTACGCATTAGTATTCAGCTCCTTATAAATGTGAGTGAAAGAAATTTCCTGAAAAAAAACTTTCTTAGCTCTCTATGTGTAGGCCTTGGAAAATAAGTCATCGGCGTTTGACATGAGGGTGTTCTTCGTCTATATTATGGTGATGGCAGAGTCACCAAAAACATGTCAACTTTGGCAACTTGTGTTGATAGCAAGTTTGAGGAAAAAAGGAAGAGCATTAAATTCTCCATAGTTGTTGGAATCTGCCCCCATATGTTGTTTCCAAAATATGTGATTGCCATCATATAAAAATAAACTAAATCCAATTCCACCAAGAGTTCCTCCTTGATAGCCCCATCAAAAAAACCTCGGGATTGGATTTGTCCACTGAGGATCTAGTAGTATACAATGATTCTTAACTATAGTATTCAATTTAGAATTTTCAAGGATGGCTAAAACCTAAGAAATAACTTTGAAGGATGAAGGATACTTGTCTTGAAATATGTAGTTCCACACATTTTGGAGACATATATACCCAACAAAATATAAAATAATTATTAGCATTTTATCTTTGAATTTTATGTTCATCCTACGGAACAATTTAATTTGAAATTAGTGCACCATGTTCAGTGGTGCGCACATATTGGTGTTTGACATTAAAAATTGAAATAACATAATAAAATAATATTATATCCAAAAGTACTTAAGAGTATCCTCAGAGTTACAATAAAAAATAGAAGTCCTAAAAATACAAGAAAGTGAAGAACCACAACATTAATTGAATTTTATAATGGCAAATTTACAAAAGTCTTAAAATATGGTTTATAAGCTTTCCAAATCAATGGTGAAATAAATTATTCTCCGTACGCTAGAAGAAATGTCGCATTCATCATCACATGTGTTTTCCATTGTTTTCGATACATTTTAATTGCCTTGTGTCATTTTTAATTTATTTTTATTGTTCCTTTGCATATGCTCATAGTGTCAATGCCCATACGATGTTATCCACATCAATGATGTTATATTTATCTCTTCCAGTTGTCCTCTATAGTTTTTTTATCCAAACCTACATGTTCTCCATTCAGTTTCCACAACTGAACTAGAACCGAATATCAATCAATATCATCTATATCTTTATAGACGTCACCCAATGCATTTCCTAACCATATTGGCTTACTATCAATTGTGCATATAATGACCATGCGTTCTCTGTTCATAAGGGTGTGATCAACCATACTGAATTTGAAGTATTGGGGGAATTTGATACCCATAATATTTTGACTTCCATCTAGCACGAGTTTCCCCACAAACTCCTTGAAGTTGTAAACCTACTCAATCAAGTATGGAGTGCATTTTCTCTCATCTTGGAACGTTCTAAGTTGTCCATGATATGCGGAAATGATAATATATCTTGTCTTTTCAAATACGCTGATAATCTCCCATAATTTCCATCTATATGTTCGTGGGTGTGACCGACTCGGAGTAAGCTTACACATGCGATTGTAAATATATTCTTTGATGTTAGGATTGATGTGAGAAAAAATAGGTAATGGTTCTTGTGCTCATCTCCATAGTTGTCGAGTTGAAACAAAAATACCGGTGACAGTTTATTCAAGGAAGCTCTTAGCGTTGATAAAGACCGCCTGGATTCTCTCTTATATTGTTCAAACTTTTCATAAGCTTCGTTTTGTAATAGTGCATCGTGCAAAGGATGTATTGATGACCTTCTCTTTATAGAAAAATGCCCAAATTCATTAACCACAAGGTCCTCCAACTTGTTCAGGCATAAATATAAGGAATATACAGTGAAGTTTGAACCTATCCCTAGGAAAGGGAGGCCAAAGTCCCGATGCCCATGTGTAATCATGTCAATTAGATGAACTAGGATATTATAGGTAGTTCTAATTGTGGGCCGCCTTAGAGCCCGAGGGGCCTAGTGCTGGCCCTAGAAAACCAAAACGAGATCTACTTAGTTATTTTGTATTTTGTAAATTGTTTATTTTATTAGAATTCATAAATAAGGAGCAACACAATGAGTGTTGTGCGCCCTCATGTTAGGAGGTTGCAAACTCCTACATGTTTGCTGGAATACGCAAGCCTTTAAAGTGTTGCGCATTTTGTACAAGGGACTGGTATTTAGATGAATGGGCGCATCCCATGTCTTGGCTATGCCAAGTACTGATGGACACACCATTAAGGTGTTGCGCACTTTGTTATCTAGCTAGTAGTTAGCTGGAGGGGAGCAACCCATGTCTTGGATGCGCTAAGTAGGTGGGAGAGAGTTGTTCGTTGAAGATGGCCTAGTCAATGCCTCAGCTACTTTCTTGCTGGAGGACCCGCGCCTTAATTTCCCAGGCTAGACGCCATGTATGTGAATGTTCTCTATTTATGCTGCTCTACTAAATGAAAGAGGTTGATGATGTTTGCGCCAAGTTCTTCTCTCTTGTTTTATCTCCCGCGTGTCCCTATTTTGTGTGTGTGTGTTTGTTCGTAGCTTGTTTTCCTTTCAGAAGTAGATCAAATTGACTTTACTTTCCATCATAGCCTTGGTATGGAAGTCTTTTTCATGTCCATCTTATCATGCACAATGCTCAATCATTTTCTAGGGTTCCCCTCCGATTCCAGTCTATGGGCATAGTAGGTTGAGCAATAACTTGTTGCCAATAATTTGAGAGGCATCTGTATTCCATCTTGATGCACTGAATGAGTATGTTGAGGATCTATATTTAAATTTCTATTCACTATATTTCAAAGGCTAGCTATTATAGATAACATATTATCTACCTTGGTTTTTCTAACCCATAATTTCCATTTACTGCCCTGGTGTCACCATTTATTAATTTCATCTTGTAAATAAAGAAGGTTGCTCTTGGTATACAAAAATATTTTTACCATACATTTTGGCATACCTCAATGCCATCAAATTTTATATTTTTTGTGTGATAGAGTACCCCTAACTTGCAAGGTTAGCTTTTGGTCTAAGAAACCACGACCCAGGGGCATCTAAGCCGTCAAATTAACCTGGGGATCGCACCCTTCCTGGGCCACACCAACCTTCAATGCGGCTGGATTATTTGTATCCGTGGGGTTTCGAACCAGTGGCCTTCCACAAGGAGTGCCTTAACAAGCACCCATTCACCGATTTTTCTACACCTCTCGGATCCCATCACATTTCATGTTGAGAGAGCTCATTTTCTTTGTTTTTTGAACACTCATGTTTATAACTCCTCTACCTCTAGTGAAATTTCCTTCAACATCACATATAATTTGGCACCATTGAGGTGCACCAATTGATGAATAGGCCACCTTATCAAAGAACCCTATGATATACTAAAATGGATCCAAGTCTTTGCAAAAAAATTGTATATATGAATGCCAAAATGAAGACCATATAACCCGCCTAATTGTACTACTTCTCCTTGAAGCACATTTTTAATATTTCCCTTAGCCACATATCGATTCCTATATGAGTATACATGAGTAAGCTTCACCGATACACCTTTAAACTTTAAGTTGTGATCTTCAATATGCAAAGAGGGTGACTATTTTGATCGATGAAGCTCTTGAACATGTAACAATTATCAGTTTTATGTTCTAACGTTTTATCTATTTCCCAAGATATTATCTTGTTGGGTTGCAAGTCTATGAGGGTGTATGTAAGGTAGTGTTATAAAATATTTGCACCATTACCCCAAAATTATGTGATCCAACCATCTCTCATTGAATAATGTGGCCCTCAAACACATTGGAGATAAAACCCAAAGCTATTCATTCCTTTTTTTTGAACATGTATATTTTAGTATGACATGGTTTGCAATAAATTATTTCCTTTCCTTTTGACCAACATTAATAGAATCATCTTGCTCCCCATCATGTTCACACTCTGTTGTGGAATGATTCCCTGAAGCACTATCATCCTTTGAATCACTATACATTCAGTCACCTATCAAACCATAATTTGTTTGAGAAAATAAGCATTCACCATGCTTACACATTTGCATATTAGGCCAACAAACAAACTACATTTCCTAATGATTGTCTACCAACGCCTTTAGTTCTTCATCTGAAGAAGGCAATGGAACCTCTCCATTTAAAAAAAAATAGCATTGAAAACAAAGCAATCATATTTGATACCATTAAAATGTAGTTGTTTTCTACTTGGGTAGACTTTACCTTCTGCAACCTTTAAATTTTCCAACAATAATTCTACATATTTTCCATCCACAAATTCAAGATCGACATTATTGACAATATCGAATTTTACAAGGAAACTTGGATTGTCTTAGTAAGTACAATGAAGTGTGTATTTATACAAGAACATAATTTTGTATTGATACATAGATTTACGACAAACTAAACTAACCCGCCGAAAATATGAGTATGAGATAATATAATTATAATACATTAATAACATTTTGAAGTTGGAAAAATTCACATTTCCCACCCATGTTTGAAATTTACAACATGCCACTAAAATTTGAATTTAGAATTTCCACCCATGTTTAAGAATAGTTAATATAAATATTATTTTAGCTTGCTTTGTGTGATTTTGAAATCTTTTCTATAACTTTGATGAGAAAATGATGTCATAGTTCAATTCGTATTAATATCTTCAAATTATAGTAACCAGCTCGAATATTATCCTCACCTGAATGAAGAGAAAGGGACAAGGATCCTTCTCCTTCTCCTCATCCCTGTAACAATTTTTTGTTTAAAAAAGGGCTACTGCTCCTTCTCCCCTTCCTTCTCTTTCTCCTCCTCCTCCTCATACTCTAACTACAAAAGTGTGACAAAGGGCCAATGCTCCTTTTCTTCTGCCTAAAGATTAATAAAGTGAGAGAAAGATTTATTGCTCCTTCTCCTCCTCGAATAAATGATAGAAGTGTGAGCATGAGCCTTAGCTCCATCGTATCCTCACTTGAATGATGAGAAAGGGTCACAAATCCCTCTCTTCCTTGAATAAAAAATGTGTTATAAAGGGCTAGATTTACTCCTTCTCCTCCTCATCATTGTAATTACAAGAGTATGAGAAAGGGCCGGTGATTTTTCTTCCTCTGAAAATTAGCAAATTATGTGAAAGGACCAATGATCATTCTCCTCCTCACTGGAATTTAGAAAGTGCGAGAAGGGACTTGTGCTCCATATTCTCCTGATTCACCCTTGAATGATGAGAAAAGGGTCAGGGTTATTTCTCTTTCTCCTTGACATCCCTCTAATAACAAAAGTGAAAGAAAGGGACAATTCTCCTCGTGCTCCTCCAAAGTATGAGTTTCCATAGTATATAATTATAACAGTGTTAGAATGGCCAGTTCCCCCTTAAATTATTCTTCCCAAGAATTAATAACGTGTGAGAAAAGGCCAAGGCTCCTTCTCCTCATCTCTATAAGTAAAAAAGTTCAAAAATGAGCATGTGCTCAATACTCTCCTGACAGAAATGATGAGAAAGGGATAGCGCAAATTCTCCTTATCCTCATCACTCTAGTAACAAAAGTGTCTGAAATAGCTAGTCCTTCTCATCCTCATCTGATTCCATCTCCTTAATCTCCTCACAATATAATTACAAAAGTGTCATAATTTAAGGGATATTGCCCCTTTGTCTCGTCCTTCTCTAAGTCCTCCATCTTCTGAATCTCCTTAGGCTATAATTGCAAAAGTGTTAGAAAACACCGACGCCCCTTTTCTTCCTTGAAAAAATTATTGAATTGTGAGAAATGACACGTGATCCATCTTCTCCTCACTCGAATGATCATAATGGCCTCGAGCTCCTTCTCCTTCCCTTTTGATTTTTCATTACCAATATGAGTAAATTGACAAAACTATATTGGTTAATCTGTGTAATGGGCTTAGCCTAGTATCAGAGTTAAGAACACATGTCATAATTAATTCCATTCAAAACTAGAATTTGAGGGTGAGATACACTTCTTGTTGATGCCACTTTTCCATACAATACTAACCATATAAAAACCATAATTTTTTGTGCTACCATTAGTGGTTTCCCTATCGAAATGCATCTCTGTTGTTCGATATGATACCGAGACCGACCTGGACCACGAGATCTGATAAAAAAATGAGTGGGGATTATTAACTTATCTACTCCATTTAACAACAATTTTTTGTGAGAAAAACTGGTGATTTCACATTTCCATGAAGTTTACTGTACTAATTTCAAGTTACTTGATTTTCTTGAAGTCCATTTGTTTCTTATTTTTTCTTTCCCTTTTCCCTTTTTCCCCTTTATTTTCCTTTGTTTTCCATGCCTTTCTTAGTCGACACTTTTCGGGCAACTAGTAACATCTTTAGGCTAATGTCAATACCATACCCTTATGTGTCCACATAGCATACTGATAATTCTAGGCGTGACCCAATGCTTGGACATTGTCCTCCTAGGAGGATGCCTATCCCCCCATTCAAACATGCCCCAATAGGGGGGACAAATTAGGCAGGTGAAGACAACATTAGCGTCCTTGACTCGCAAACTAGTGCAGCACAATAATTTCATATCTTGTTATTTCCATGAGAGTGCCATAGGTCATGTCGCTACAGGGGTTTGGCTGTCACCCACAGTAGTAGAGTCTATTTGGGAGAGGCCACGAGGAGCATCAAACGAGCCAAACATATACTTGAGTTGTGGTTAGTTTTGTTATGCTATATAGGGGGTCATTCATGATGATAGCTATATAGACGAGGTTAGTATGTTGACCTTGCGTACATCTTCTTATTTCATTTTGTGTGTGTGTATGTGTGTCTGCGCGCGTGTGCATGTGTGCATGTGTTTTATTAAGAGTACTTTTTACTTATATGATTCTATGACGTTTACAGTTGATATTCCCAAATAAACCTCCTTTGTCATTGATTGATTTTGATGTGCATGTTGTTTCCATTGATGCAACAGTAGAATTTGTTTGTTGCCATTGATGCAACAGTCGTTTTAAGAACAGGTAACTAAAGGAAAAGAGGCCCCATTGTTACTAAACATAGACACGTAGCCAAATATTGTATTACAGTAGACTTATATAAGGCTTCAACAGAACCAAGTAAAAATGTTGACAAATGAACCGTTCAACAACTCCAGTACATAAGCAGAATCAACCTGATTCTTTGTGAAAAGTCAATTCAGGGAAAACTCGGTTTCTATTTGTAATTTAAAATCAAATCACCAAAACCTGGTCCAAGACATAATTTTTCCATAATTACCTGCAAATGTTTTCCCAACTGCACTTCCACTTCAGCTCCAAAGGAGATATTGGCCAGTGATTTCAATGGGTCGATTTGGGATCAAGGGAAAGATTTGGAATCTGAGGAGCAGATACAACTCTCCACCGTGCTTGTCCGAACTCCCCCTTTCCTTCTATTCTTGGCATCAAGGTTTCAAGAGTAGCTACTGCCAACTTTTTGAAGGCATGTTGGCCATCACCTTCCAACAAGGACTCCGCTAACTGACTTTCAAAGACACGAGCAACCTTCACAAGATATCTCTATCAAAATATTTGCAAAGGGCATAAATATTACTAAACGAAATGAGAAAAACATACATGTCTTTAAATCATCTAGTATATATATCCATTTTAAAAATAATTACTCCACTTACACCACTAGTAAAAAATACTAAGAGAAAAATCAGAAAAAGGGCATTCATTCCATAATTAATCGTGGAAAATATAAATTGGCACTAGTATGAGTGTCCCTTTTCTACTAGCTCGGTTCAGTTTGCATATATTCCTTGATAACAAAAGGCCACTCAAACAATTTAGCATCTGGACTAAATTTGAGTTGAATTATGCCAAACAATTCACATCTGATTAATGGAAATTCATATTTTGTAAGCTATAAATGGTGGTTTGAGGAAGTGGCATGAGACTGCAACCCTGACCTTGACAGTGTAAGGAGGGATTTGGGCTACATCCAAGTGGTGATTTTCCGAGAAGTGACAGATGCCCAAGAATATACAACAAAGCAACATAAACCGTCTAAGTATGGAGGTGAGAGTTTTGCATTCGTTCTTTTTGTTCATAACCATTTACCGTTGAATAACATAAACCCTCTAAATCACATTTCACTTGCATTAGATAATGATTGTTCATTGAATTTCAGTTATCTTTGAGGTAGTCAAGGGTGGAATAGTTGAAGGGTTATTTTCCATGTAATGGGGAACCCCTATGTCCTTGCATAAGAAGCAGTCTTTAAGTACAAAGGTATGTGAGATTCCATGGCTGAGCTTATCCCGCATGTACGTTCATGCGGGATAGCCAGCTGGCACGAGCCCCCTCTCCCTCCTCCGGCAACCTCCGGTGACCCATCACCTGACAACCCCTGACAGCCCATCGCCTCCCTTCACGTCGCCCAACTCCTCCATTTAAGTTCCTCACCCAATCACCCTACGCCCGCCGCTTCAAGTTATACGCATATCCTTTGCTCATATGGTGCTCCTCGCTGATCTCCCAGCCTGGTGGCTCGTCTTCATCATGTCTCTCGTTTGATTCTCCTTCGGAGCCATTGGTTTTGATCGCTTCAGTGAGGTTAGGGATTTGGGCATTTTCAACTCTAGCGGGACCGGCTTCCATGTACAAAATTTAACGGATGTGGGGGATCAAAGCAAGGAAGAAGAGAATACATGGTGTGTTGCAAGATACGACACTGACCCTATTAGTTTGCAGGCAGCTCTGGACTGGGCCTGTGGGCATGGCTATGCAGATTGTCACCCAATACAATCTGGTGGGTCTTGCTATGCGCCCAACACGCTGTTTGCCCATGCGTCTTTTGCATTCAACTGGTATTATCAAAAGAATATGCGGGCGCCGGGTTCCTGTGATTTCCAAGGTGTTGCAATGGTCATATACGTCAGCCCAAGTGAGCCCCCAATACATTCTCTCACTCGAAATGGAATATATGTTCGTTTTGTTGTTTGAGCATTTGATTTCTCTACAGGCTGCTTCTAAAATGGTTTGTGCTTCTGTCACTCACCGCACAGGTTATCCCGGCTGCTTCTACGAATTCAGGTAAATTCTAGCACTCGGTTTTTTTCATATAAACCATTTGCAGTCCCCTGTGATGACACACTCTACTACATATTTGCTGTGATTGTTGTGTTTCTCAAGATCTGGGCAAGAAGATGTTGATATAAACGGAACACCGGTCAAGGAATCTTGTACTTCTACGCCCTTTCCGTCTCTGCTTTTATGTTTGCTGCTGATTATCAGTCTTCTAGTCGTGCCTCAAGTGGCCCAGCTTTTTTAGAGACGACCTGCTGAGAGGTTTTAATGTAAATTTGTTAGTTAGCAGGTGGTATTTTGTGAGTACCAGCTGCTTCAGATTTTGATTGTAATTATCAGGTTGATTATTGCAAGGAGAGGATGCAACTGGGAAGGGAAGCATGTAAAAAGTTGGTAAGATTGATGTACTTATTCTAGTCGTGGCCAATGCATTGATCTACATTTTCTGTCGCATATGTACTTTTTTTTCATAAAAAAAAAAAACATATTGTTATTATTTCTAATCAAAGCAAACTTTTATATTTCTTATAGATCTATATGACATATGCACTTAATCTCCTAAATTTGAAACGCTCACAATGATTACTAATAAAAAAAAACTTTTATACAACTCTTACAGATCTGTGGCATATGCACTTAATTTCCTATGCTTGCAAAGTTCACAATGAGTTAAATAACTACTCTTAACCTAACTATAATTTTTCTTCTTCAATTCAAACATGTTAAAACCTTGAACATCAGTTTAATTATTCACTTTTTTTAATATGTTTCATCTTTATCTTTTAGATTGTGAATACATTACTCAATAATTTTGAAGAGTTAAAAAATAAGATCGATACTATTACAAATCTCTTAAAATCAAGTGTCCATATGGACTCATATTATAAACATTTGCTCCACCTTAATATTTTCCATCCCATTAACATTTTAGAAATTGTTCATTACATTATTTCAATATTGAGCTGGTGAGATTTTACTTTAACATTTTAGAAATGGTTCATTACATTATTTCAATATTGAATTGTGAGATTTTATTTTAATTTTTAGTTGAAGATGTTTTTGTTTTTCTACATTAAATGTTTAAAAAATAATTGTTTTTATTATTTTTAAAAATAATTGTTTTTATTATTTTTGAAAATATTTATTTTTATTATTTTTTAATAATTTGTGATATTATATTTTTTAGATTTAAATATAATAGTGTTTTTTAAATATTTTTTATATTTATAAAATTGGTTATTTATTCTTAATTCTATAAGTTTTGTGCAACACAATTTCTCTTTAAATTTAAATAAATAACATTTTTAATGATATCACTATAAAAATAGTATTTTTAATGACATCACTATTTTGCAAGTATGAATACTCAATTTTCAAATATATAGGATTGAGTTGCATTTTTCTCTCAAATTCTTTTTTGAATAGTAGGTGGCTTTGGTTGGAATTTGAAATAATTTTAGAAAAGTTTGTTTTTCATGGTATTTATTTTGTTATTGTACATAAAATCTTTTGAAATAATTTCAGAAAAGTTTGTTTTTGATGGTATTTATTTTGTTCTTGTACATAAAATATACATAGTAAAGTAAGCCTATTTTTGTGCTCACCATTTATTTAGAACCATGACATTGCATTGTAACACATGAGTAGTCTATCAAACTTGACTTAAATATAAAAGTTTTTTTGTAAGTAAGGGGAGTTCTATATTATTGATAATTTACATAAGATACATATCAGCTCATCAAGTTGACCCTCCAATATTTTGGAAATCATGTTAGACTTGAACCAAACTTAAGCCAAAGTAAAAAAATATTGCAGGTTTATAATCCAAGGTCCCAACATATGGACCTAATTTGGAGCCTTACAAAAATATTGCAAGTTGTAGAAACGAAAATTGGAATAATAGTATCATTTCTAACATATCTATAATTGTAGTTTATCATAGGCTATAACGTATAAATAGAAGTTGAAGCACTAAAATAAACATAGTTCAGCCATAAACATTAGATACTGATAACATTCAAAGCTTCTTCCTGGCTTTCATCAATTATGTGGGGTGAATTTTGAGTATTGCCCATTGGTGGATGCCTTGTCTCCAACTAGTTCCCAACTTCTTGGCAATTATGTTTAGCTTGGCATCAACAAATTTCATCTCCACTCGCATGTGTTTAAGTGGAGCCAATTCCTCTTTTAAATCCGTTATCTGTTTGTCTTGGTCACTTAGGGTGACCCACATCAGCGATTTGAGGGGGTGAAAACATGAAGTTGGGTAACACTTTTGTTTGTTTTTACATACAAAATTGCAAATTTTTATGTTTTTTCAACTTCAAACTTCTTTAAACACATATTTCATAAGAATTTCACTTTGAAGTAAACACAAGTATTTTAAAGAATTGTATAAACTCTATATTCATATTTAATTTTTTATTTATTTATAGACATATAATGGGATAAATTTGGGGGACATCAATTGCATATACTTTAAAGTTTTACGTATGGATAATGAGTGACTTGACTACACCTCGTGTTTTTGAGAGTTGGTTATTCGTTATAGGGAAACAATATATATGATCAAAGTCTTCATAGATTGCACTTGTATTTAGGCTATAGTTTGAGATTTTTCAAATTTATGTACTATTTTTTATTATTTATCAAAATAGCATAAAACAAAAAATAGTGCAGCATCGACTTCCATCTCTATTCCTTGATATTGAGTTTGCCTGGCCATTCTTCGATCGTATTAAATTTGGTGGACCGCTTCATGTTGCAATGCTTCATTCCTCTCCATCCATTGAATTTCAATGTGTTCTGTCACATGGATTGATTATGATGCAACATGACTTCATCAAAGGTGAATGGTCGTCATCAACTGCAACAACCTATGTTTTCTTTCAATTTAACTCGAGACTAGTGCTTGCTGATGATGAAAATGTTCTTCCGTTAGTGTATTTCATCCTTCTTCACCAAACAACTAGTGTTCACAAATTGTACGAGTCGGCCTTGCATTGAAACAAATTACATCATCGTATTGTTTAATGTACTTTCTAGAGGTGTCAACACATGTTTTGCTTTCTTGTTGATATCGAAAATACATGTGATATAGATTCAACATATACGAGCTAACTAATTTATTGAAACAACTAAATTGTATTAAAAACTGGAATTTAATTAAAACAACTAAATTGAAAAATGACTAAGTACGAATTCTCTTAGGAAAATATGTAAAATTTGACAAAGTATAAATTTTGAGTTGGGATTGGTTTCAATTAAAGTATATTATGATCAACACTAGATTGAATTTCATAAATTGTTATTCGAGACTCATTTACCATTGAATTTTCTCTCAACTTTCTTGTAATTGTAGATTTCGAAAAATTCCTTAATTATCAAATTGTGATTGAAGACTCCATTTTAAGAGTTGCTTTTTTTTTAGTGGTTACTCTTATTTAAAATCGTCTCTGCAATTTTGGCCATTTTTTCTTGCTCTGATTAGTTTTTATAATTTACTTTTTGAAATCTAGTGTAAAATTTCCAATATTGTCAATTAAATTTCAGAAAATTATACAAAATTAATCAAAGGTTTAAAAATTATGAAATTGAGTTTAGTGACATTTTTTTTTCAATAGAAAAAAACAGTTACTTTTTATTCATATTGCTGAATCAAAGATAAATAGTTACGATATCTGTACATAAAATATGTACTTTACATCTTCCAACCCTAAAAAAACAAGATACTAGTGCAAATCTCTACAAAATATTTTTTGTTTCTATACTTTGTTCAATACACTTAACCACCTTTTCCAACTATATCGCAAATCCAAAACCATCTCGTTGGTTTAATGACCCGTAAATAATATCCCACTAATCATATCGAGATGGAAAATAAATATTTTTAGACTGTATAAGGAAAACTAATAAACCTTAAAAAACTTGAAAGGACCAAGGAATGATCCTAGAATTTATGATAGTGTAAAATGCCTTCTTCCTTGTCTAATTTTTTTTTTGATAAAGTATCCGCCAATCCATTGAATTCTCGATAGATATGGGAGAAATATAAGAACGAGAATTTTGTTTCTAGTTCCATTGTCCTCCCTTTCCAATGCTCCAAGACCGCCGCCTGTAGTTGTTTATCATTAACTCAATCCACAATAGTTTGGAATCTTCATAAACCTGCACAATTAAAACATTCTTTTGTTGTGCAAATTAAAGAAGGCTCCAGAGTGTTAATATTTTAGTACGAGTGTTGGTGCCCACTCCATAGTTTAACCACATGTGATAAACAAATTCCTTGTTAACAAATAAGACCATCCATGCTTCGCAAAGACCCAACTGAACAACGCCATCGAAGAAACCAATAGGTAAATCAGGTAAGAAAGCTAGAGCTTTTAATAGCTTTGTTTTAATAAACCCCACAGGTGCCCCACAGTATCCTTGTCTGGAAACTGCACTTTTATGATCAATGATAGCATTGCTTTGATACTAAGTCAAAGAGTTGATCTATATAATGTCATTAACTCTTTTGAGACAAAAACAACATATACTCTCATACCATGTTGGAAAGGCGATACTTTTGAGTACTTCAAGAGGTTTGAATTATTTTGATACCGTATCTCAAGGAAACTCATGCACGTGTCACGCACCTAGGTCTTTCTGTGTGCACACCAACCTTTTGTAGACAAAGGTTCACCTTGCAATGTGCTCTCTAATAAACACACCCACCTAACATTGTCTTTAGTAACCCACCTAACATTTTATTTGACAACAATGTTAAAGCTACATATATATGTAATTATGCAATCGTTATTATATTCAAGCCTAATCTATAATTATCCAATCGTTATTATAGTTTCAATAATAGCAAATTATTTATAATAATTTAATATAAACTTATAACAAAAACTACATAACAAATTCATACATCATGGAATCCATATCATAGGATTACAAATTATCTTTGGATAACAAAAGAAAGATGGACAGCAAATCCATCCATCCTCCAATTGATAACATAGGATTATGAGTAATCTTTCAATAGTTATAATATAACATAGGATTATGAGTAATCTTTCAATAGTTATAATCTATAACATAGAATTATGACTCATTTTTCAATATAGGATTATAATAGTTATAATCTATAACATAGAATTATGACTCATTTTTTAATATAGGATTATGAGTAATCTTTCAATAGTTATATAATCTAAAATATAGAATTATGATTCATTTTTCAATAGTTATAATCTCAAAATTTTCAACACCAAAATTGAAAGAGATAAATATTTTTTATTTTTTTTCACACAAAAAAGTGTCTCTTAGTTATTATTGTTAATCAAAAAAGACACCACAATACCCATAATCTAGTAACATCAAAGCATAATCTAGTAACACCAAAGCATAATCTAGTAACAAATATTTTATAATAACTATATTTTACCAACTTTTTACATGCTTCCCTTGCCAGTTGCATCCTCTCGTTGCAATAATCAGCCTGATAATTACAATCAAAATCTGAAGCAGCTGGCACTCGCAAAATACCACCTGCTAACTAACAAATTTACATTAAAACCTCCCAGCAGGTCGTCTCTAAAGAAGCTGGGCCACTTGAGGCACGACCAGAAGACTGATAATCAGCAGCAAACATAAAAGCAGAGACGGCAAGGGCGTAGAAGTACAAGATTCCTTGACTGGCGTTCCGTTTATTCAGCATCTTCTTGCCCAGATCTTGAGAAACACAATAATCACAGCAAATATTCAGTAGAGTGTGTCATCACAGGGGACTGCAAATGGTTTATATGAAAAAACCGAGCGCTAGAATTTACCTGAATTCGTAGAAGCAGCATGGATAACCTGTGCGGCGAGTGACAGAAGCACAAACCATTTTAGAAGCAGCCTGTAGAGAAATCAACTGCTCAAACAACAAAACGAACACATATTCCATTTCGAGTGAGAGAATGTATTGGGCGCTCACTTGGGCTGACGTATATGACCATTGCAGCACCTTGGAAATCACAGGAACCCAGCGCCCGCATATTCTTTTTGATAATACGCGTTGAATGCTAAGGACGCATGGGCGAACAGCGTGTTGGGCGCATAGCAAGACCCACCAGATTGTATTGGGTGACAATCTGCATAGCCAGGCCCACAGGCCCAGTCCAGAGCTTCCTGCAAACTAATAGGGTCAGTGTCGTGTCTTGCAACACACCATGTATTCTCTTCTTCCTTGCTTTGATCCCCCACATCCGTTAAATTTTGTACATGGAAGCCGGTCCCGCTAGAGTTGAAAATGCCCAAATCCTTAACCTCGCTGAAGCGATCAAAACCAATGGCTCCGGAGGAGAATCGAACGAGAGACATGATGAAGACGAGCCACCAGGCTGGGAGATCAGCGAAGAGCACCATATGAAGCGGATGGAAGCGTTTATAAGCGGAGGGCTCGGCGGCCAAACTGATAAGAAAGAAGGGGACTCCGCTAGGAGCCGATTTCATACTACCACCTCAAGGTGCTCGCTGTAACGAGAAATGTTAAGCGGAACACGATACCCTGGAACACGGTTTTGGAGTTGCTTCTGGACAGTACCCTGGAACACGGTTTTGCGGTGGCATGATTGATGGGATAGTGTGATACGACATCTGTTGGACCAATTATATTTTAAAAAACATAAAATTCAATTTTGTTTTGTTAATTTCAGCAACCAATGAAAAAATAATTCTGTAATAATTAACTAGATGAACTATTACGTCGTTTGGGAATAAGAAACACGTCGTATGAACAATAAAAGGAATATATATATATATATAAATACAGAAACATATTCAACACTTTCCCATATTCCTGTATAACTGTTACAGAGAAGAGAAAAGTTGGAGCTGAATCATAATGTCTTCTACTCGTCCACGATCGTCTATTACTACTCCAATGAAGAAGTCCCCTTCAATCTTATTGTGTCCCTCTCGGCCTCATGCAACCCGGCCAATATTAATGCGGCCCCCCTCAATAACATCCACATCCACGTATTCTCCTTCAACTCCATTCGTCACCTCCTTCTCATCCTCGGATTTTAATGCAGATTGTGAATATCATGAATTTGAATTTGAGAGGAGCACAAGCTGTACTACTGCTAATGTTGTATCTCCCGTTGTGGTTTCCAAGGTGTCTACTTTAACTGTTAAGGTTTGTAATAAGACTGGCATAGGCTATGGCATGACACCTCGGTCTATGCCTACACCAACATCACCGGAGGCAGAGGATTCAGGCATGGAGTCAGAGGCGGATGTGGCGGCAGCGGCGGAGCCCATCTTAGAAGAAGCCAATGTGGAAGGCTCTCATTATGCAGTTTCGTCCAGAAAGAATCAGGGTGGTGGGAGAAGAAAAGGAAAACCCATAGAGGACACACACAAGGTCATGAAAATGATTATCAATGTTGTTCATCCTCCAGCTGTAGCTCCAGTTCTAGCTCCAGCTCCAGCTGTTGATCTTGACGCCCAGGCAGAGGATGTTTCCTTTTTTGGTGTATTTGATGGTCATGGCGGTTCTAAAGCCGCAGATTTTGCTGCTGAAAATCTTGGAAAACATATTGTGGGAGCTCTTGTTAGGGCAATTGAAGATGATCAATTACAGTTAGCTGCTAATGATCAAGTGTCAATTATTAATAAGACCAATCTTCTGAACAAGAAGAATCTTGAGCATGCAGTTAAAAGTGGGTACTTGAGAACAGATGAAGAATTTTTGAAGCAGGGGGTTTCCAGCGGTACAACTTGTGTAACTGCTCTCATTATAGATGGTAAGTTAGTGGTTTCCAATGCTGGAGATTCTCGAGCAGTGATTAGTAAAAGAAGTGGGGAAGCCGAAGCCCTTACATGTGATCATAAAGTTGCAAGGGAGGACGAGCTAGAACGCATAGAGAAATTGAGTGGACTTGTGAAGAAATCCGGTGGATTAATGCGAATTGGAAGGCTATGTGTATCTAGGGGTATAGGTGACTCCGACCTTAAAGAATTCATAACCCCAGAACCAGACACCATAGTTGTTGAAATTACATCTGATTACGAGTTCTTAATTTTGGCAACAGATGGGCTATGGGATGTGGTCACTAATCAGGAGGCAGTGGATATTGCCAGGCCTTTCTTCTGCTGCTGCATTGATGACGGTGGTGCAAGAGGATCTCCTCTAGCTGCTTGCCAAAAACTTGTAGACGTAGCAGTAGCCAGAAATTCTCGTGATGATATAACTGTAATGATAGTACAACTCCAGCACTTCAACAAGAAAGCCTCAGTATAAATCATGTATCAATTATCAAACAATTATTTATAATCTAAAAAAATGAATGAATAAGATATCATATATTAATATTGTGATTCATAAATATACATATATGATGTGATGAAGAGGATGATACTATGTACAATTTCCGGATATACATATATGATGTGATGAAGAAGATGACACTATGTACAAATTCTTTAATACACAAATGGTATATCAAAGAAATAAATAGAATCCAGTAAATAGTTTTTGGACTATTATTTTTAGGAGTAATGTATTTGTTCTAAGTTTTGAATTTTAGTGAATTTTGGACTGAATCTTGTAATTTTTTTTGCTGAAATCTAAATTTGGAAAGGTTTAAAATAACTTTTGCTAAGTAGAAAATTAGCTTTGTTATGAACAAGTTAAAGTCAATTGTTGTCTATGCTTGCCTTATCATAGTTGATCATAGAAAGCCAATATATGACTATAGTTGACTATGGTTGACATTTGCTGACCTTTGTTACAACATATGAATGTCACAATGTGAGGTAGTATTGAAGTCACTTATAGTGGTCACCCTTTTTGAACTCACTTGATAGGATATTGGCCAACAAGTGAGGCCCTCCAATCACAATTTCACAATGTGACAAAATAACGAAGTCAAGCATAATTTCACAATACGACATAATATTGAACTCATCCTCGTATTGTCTCAGTGCCATAAAATATTAAACTAGACCTCTTCATGTTCCAACATTAATTAATATTGAAGTCAACCTCTTAATCTTGTAACGTGCCATACTATTGAAGCCAACATCTTAATGTCACACCGTGACATAATATTGAACTCAACATCTTCATGTCTCAATGTTACATAATATCTAAGGCAACCTCTTAACATCATATGCAACATGAAATGATCTTGAAGTTAACCATAATGAATGCAATGCCAAATAAGAGAAAAATCATCCTCTAATGTCATTCTCAAGTATTTCTTTTCAACCACTTTTTTATCATAAATTTTACTAGTTTTTGCATCCCAAGGTGTTTTTGGGGTAGTCTTATATTTAATCTTCTTACGTATGTAATGTTTAATATTTTGGATAGTACTAATTAGATTGTTTTCTTTTGTGTTTAAATTATTAATCCAAGCCTCAAGATATTTAACCCGACTTCTTCCAGTCCCATACTTGTTACTCTTTGTACTAAGACTATAATGGGGGGTCTTATTTGGGATATTCGGGCCCTTGAATTCCTTAAATTTCAGAGATCCCATTTCTACTACGGAGTTGATCTAAATTATTAGAATATAAAACTTCTTAGGTTTAAAGTTCTCATGGAACGGGTGAACAAGAAGTAGGATGTCATCCTCATTGCCGTCCAGGAACTCCAAAAACATAACAGGTCATCGATGATAAATTGCAACTACTCATGGACATGTATCCATGTAATTGATTTCATTGTAAATGTTGGACCGCCTTGAAACAAAATCATGACTCTTGTTATCAAACTTCCTGATTATAATCTCAGTGGTTAGGATATTCTAATTTTGATTTTGATATTTTTGATTTTGAGGTCCAGTTTTTTTTTTTTTTTTTTTTTTTAACACTTGTTTTTTTTTTTTTTTTTTTTTTGGTGTTTTTTTTTTTTTTTTTTTTTCTCTCAACACAGTGTTTTGATTATAGTAATCTTTATGGACTTCCAATATAGATGCTTGGGATTGTTCTAGTTTCACCTTTGCTAAGACACCCTCCAAAGTCATCTTT
>Ga0213500_10000028_pt1 | contig 17837 bp, 6 predicted proteins | sample Redfir_Yose_2_Me_FD_150978 | JGI IMG/M metagenome (GOLD analysis project Ga0213500, IMG submission 150978) | Leaf-associated microbial communities from Abies magnifica in Yosemite National Park, California, United States - Redfir_Yose_2 | ecosystem: Host-associated > Plants > Phyllosphere >...
AAAAGAGGGAAGTTTAAAAAACAATAAAACAACATTTATTGAGCATTCATGAAGCGAATTAAAAAAGAGGGAAGTTTAAAAAACAATAAAACAACCTTTATTCAACATGAAAAAAGAGAGTAAGAAACGGACACTAAAGTTGAACCACTAATAGAACTCATAGATGATGAAAATAAGTTATGGACCATAACATTGAGTGAATAAGATTGAAATAATAAAAAGCAGTTCATTGTTCAAATGGATAATAAAATTGAATAATAATATCACATGAAAAATGTAAGAAATAGACAATAACAGGTATTGAGAAATGATAAAAATAGAAGATGAACCTATAACATTCAGTCTATATTTATTTTAGAAATAGAAATTTATTATTTGAAATAAAAAACATAAAACCGTCTTTAAGATATAATGACTGAGATATAAAAACAATTGTTAAAACAATTTTTTTATTAAAATATCAAAATTTAATTGAAACCTAACTTAAAAAATAAACAATAATAATAAAATGAAATTGGAGACAATTGTATTACAAAAAATCAAAATTTGATCCTGCCCGAACCCCGCAAGTGAATGAAGCACTTTCTGAGGATGGATTCGCGAACCTTTGAAAAGTCTTTTGGGAAAAGCTCCCAGCGGAGCGGGGTTCGGAAGGGGTGGAGTAGCCAGGTAAAGTAATCACTAATAGAAAGTAAAAATACAAATAAAAAGTAAAATAAATACATGAAGCTAACTCATTTATTTATTTGATAAAAAGGGTAAATTAACAATTCATAGAAAGTAAAAATACAAATAAAAAATAAAATAAATATATAAAGCTAACTCATTTACTTATTTGATAAAAACTGTGAGTTAACAACTCAAAAAAAAGATATTAGAAAATTTATTTTTAAAAAATCATAAATCAAATATATAAAAAAAAATCATAAATCACAAAAAGATTAAATATAAAAAATTATTAGACAAATAAATAAATATATTATATCATTAAATAATAAAATAAATGTCATGGAAATCTTTAAATAAAAATAAATGAAATAAATGTCATGGAAATCTTGAAATATAAATCTTTAAATAAAAATAAATGAATTAAGTAAACAAAAATAAATAATAAAATAAGAATCATAGAAATCTTTAAAAAAATGAATTAAGTAAAATAAATCTAAACCAACCCTAAATAAAATGCATCTGAAGTTATAAGATAGTTTTATTGAGGCGCACCGAGTAATGCAACATGGAATTTATATGATCGTTGTTTCCATTTAGTTGTGAGGGTAAGGTAACTATTCGCACTGTTTATTTATTCATAAGGGCCGGGATAAAAGGACCTAACCTACTGTAATTCCGTTTTCTGTTTTCTGGGCGAAATTAAGTTCTTAACCATAAGGGTTGGGATGGCAAACCGATGGGATACAAGGATCTAATTGTAATTCCGTTTTCTGGACGAAATTAAGTTCTCATATAAATTCTTATTTAAAGAGGTTTTACTAGACGAACAAATTTGAAAGTGAATTAGAAATGGAGAAAGTTTAAAAAAACAATGAAACAACATTTAATGTAGAACATTCATTAAGCTTAGAAATAATAAAGCAGCATAAAAATGGAAGAAAGTGACAGTAAGGTTGAATCACAAATAGAACTGAAAAATGTAAGAAAGTGACAGTAAGGTTGAATCAGAAATTGAACTGAAGAAATGATGAAAATAAGAGATGGACCATAACATTGCGTCAATAACATGGTAGAAATAATAAAAGCAGCATGCATTGAATATGAAATGGATAATGATATTGAATAATAAAGTGGTGTGCAAAATGTAAGAAATGGGCAATAACATTGAATAAGAAATGGTATTGAGAAATGATGAAAATAAGAGATGGACCCGTAAGATTGACTCCATACTTATTTTATAAAATTATTATTTGAAATAAGAGAATCTTTAATGATTAAGATAAAAAAAACAATTTTAAAGACAAAATTTGATTAAGATATCAAAATTTCATTGTAACGTAACTTAAAAAAGAAAAATAATAAAATCAAAACTTGATCCGGCCGGAACCCCGCAAGCAAATGAGGCACTTTCTCAGAAAAAGCTCCGAGTGGAGCAGGGTTCGGAAGGGGTGGAGTCGCCAGGTGGAGTAAAGTATTCACTCATCGAAAGTAAAAATACAAATAAAAAGTATGAACAACTCAAAGATGCTAGAAAAATTATTATAAAAAATATCATAAATCAAATATATAATAAAAAAATTCATAAATTCATAAATATAAAAAATTATTATAAAAAACAAATAAATATATTATATTATAAAATATTATTAATTTTAAATAATAAATAAATGTCATAGAAGTCTTTAAATAAATAAAATAAGTAAAAAAGATGAATATTAAATAAGAATCATAGAAATCTTTAAAGAAATGAATTAAGTAAAGAAATCTAAACCAACCCTAAATGAATTGCATCTGAAGTTATATGATCGTTTTATTGAGGCGCATCCAGTAATGAATCATTGAAATTATATGATCGTTGTCTCCTCTTAGTTGGGAGGGTAAGGTAACTATTCCCACTGTTTATTTATTCTTAAAGGGCTGGGATGGCAAACCGACGGGATAAAATGACCTAACCGACTCTAATTCAGTAATTCCGTTTTCTGGGCGAAATTAACTTTTTATTCATAAGGGTTTTTGGGCGAAATTAAGTTCTTACATAAGGGCCGGGATGGCAAACCGACGGGATAAAATGACCTAACCTACTGTAATTCCTTTCTGTGTGAAATTAACTTCTTTTTAATAGACGAACAAATTAAACAACGCTACAAATCGAAAATAAAATTAGCGGACAGGCACCTTAAAATTAAATTAAACTTCTGCTAGTGCTGAGTATATTGAATCCATAATTTTTTGAAATAAATTACTCGAAATCAATATTTGTAAAGCAAAGCAAAAATAAGTTTAATGTTCATGCCATAATTTATATAGAAGAGACAGATCATGACGGGATTGACTTACCTTTAGATCTTGCAGAAGCGGGACATGAAACTTCATCGGAAATTAACTTCGTCCTTCTTGCTTTACATCCGCGGACAGCCCTTCGTCTTGCTTTGCATCCGCCTTCCAACGGAAAAGTCCGTCATCCACAATATCAAGTAATGGATCAGAATACTTAGTAATAATTTAATTTTCTAGAAAGTCATATACCCAGATCACAACAATCGAAAAAGAAGGAAAATCACTTATCCGCTGATCCTCAAACCAGGCGAAGAGGGATGGTTATAAGAAGGTGGTGGTGGCCCTGATTTTCTTTCCAGCCTTGCTCCCTGGTTCTGGAACCACACTTCCACTTGACGCGGTTGCATATTTAACTTATTCGCCAACTCCAACTTATGCTTCTGCAAGTTTCGTCGATAAAGTAATTACACCAATCTCTAACAGTAAATTATGGCTAATAATAAGAGTACGTGGTAAAGGAATAAAAGTAGAAAGGTGCAAGCAAAGAGAATTAAATAGTACATGACAGAGCGTAGAGTGCTCTTGTCTCTGAAGATCTCTTCCAAGAGGCTTGATTGATACTTTGACAGCCGCAGTTTCTTTTTCGGGGTGCTGATCCACTAATGCTATCGTTTGATTTGTCTCTTCCACCTCTGCAACTCACTGCATCCACAGAGTCTTCCATGTTTGTTCCTTCCTCCCTCTCAAATAACAACACAAAATTGACAGAAAAAAAACACAAACACAGACAAACAGAAAAGACAACACATAACACATATGAGCGCCCAGACAACACAACACAAAAACACAGCGAGAGGAAAGAAAAGGAACGGAACTGAGCAGAAGAGAAGAAGATCCAAATTTAAAGAAAAAATGAGGAGAAAACCCACTTTCAAAAACATATGCGTTGGATCTAGCCGTTGAGGACAGAAGAGAAGAAGAAGTAGAAGATCCAAATTTAAAGAAAAAATGAGGAGAAAACCCACTTTCAAAAACATATGCGTTGGATCATAGCCGTTGAGGACATCCGTTATGGTCCAACTCATTGAAGCCGGAAATCTCGCATGACCGAAGGCATAAAAGCCGAAAATCTCGCGCGGGAAGTCTGTTATGAGTTGACGGATAAAACCAGGCCCACATATGTTATGATTTTGATTTGAATTAATTAGTGTATTCAATCAGTTATACTTCACTATAACATTGTTCTTAGGAGCTCAACTTTAAATAATTCATTATGTAATATAGGTTTATTAGATAACAACTATCAAACGTACATGTAGTTGTTGTTTTCAGCTGGCGCCACTCACTTGAGCTGGGACAAAGGCTCAACGCAAAAATATATGATGTTACTTGATCTTCTTAATGGTGTACTAAAAAAATCCTAACCAATGGGCAACGCAAAAATATAAAGCACGGAAGGTTGTTTATGTTAGGTGATCTTCTTAATGGTGTATTAAAAAAATCGTAACCAATCGGCATCTTTAGTTGTACGATCAAATAGCATCGAATCCCAATGCTATTAGTGGGAGGACCATCTTCAGTTGTAGGATCAAAGCATGATGATTGAATCCCAATGCTATTAGTGGGAGGACCATCTTCAGTTGTAGGATCAAAGCATGATGATTGAATCCCAATCCTATTAGTGGGAGGACCAGCTAGAGGAGAATATATGTGGAGAAAAGGGAACCCCTACCAATATTATTAAAGTTGGCTTTATTGCTTGCCTTGGCACGATCGAATGAAGGGTGAGGTTTGACATCCATTCACTCCCGTAAATGAGAAAAAGCTTAAATTAGTATAGCTAGCATATAAGATCAAATTGGATTCCAACTTCCATGCCTCAGTATCATAGTTGGGGGAGTGGGGAGAGGAACCTCAGATTCTAGCTTCCACACCTCATTATCCTAGTTGGGGAAGTGGGGCAGGGAACCTCATCTCACAAATAAGCATGTCTACATAAACATGCTCAAAAAGTTATAATATGCGAACCACATTAAATAATCTAATGCTTCCATGCTTTTTGTTTCAATGGATTAGCTCAATAACACATATAATATGTGGTTTTTGATGTAGTGCTCGATATAAGCATACTCTCTGGGCAAATTAATATATAAAACATTGTTGATAGCGATCCAGAATACGTAGTATCGAAAACTCACCCTAGATCATTAGAAGATCCAGCTCTCTAAGGTGAGAAGAATAGTATTCGAACCTAAAGGGATTCAAATAGGATCAAGTATGGAAATCTATTTGAGATCTAATGTCTCCAGAGTCTATTTGCATTTGTCATTTAAATGAGGTAAAATCGACAATAATAAGGGATTAAAAAGGATGTGATCTTTGTTATTGAGATTCAAGTTTGGTTTTACTTCTAATAGCCAAAAGGCTTGGATATGAATGAAGGTTGAGGACTTTGTCTACATGCTTCCTGTATTTTTCTCTATGTATTGATTTATGCCATTGATGCTTCACTGATGCTTGCATTGTTCTCTTTCAATCTAATTAAGTCAATTTGACAAGAATGTGTGGGGTTTTTCTCCCCGTTTTTAATAGAATTGAGTTGTGAATTTAAGTGGTTGTTATGACTATGAGCAGTTTTCCTTGACCTTGAAGGGTCGTAGGGAAGAATTTTTTAATTGATAAGATTTGGAGCAACCAACATAGGGCTATGTTTCCAACATTGACAATAGGCGTTAGGACATATTGATTCAGTGAGATTTCTCCAACACGAATGCCTTGTTATAATTCTCTATCTCCAAGTGGACACTTGATCTAGTTCTCAATTGATTCCATGACCCGATGGTAGGCACTAGTCCTTGGGAGCCATCCCAACTTGGTAGTGTTTCATTCTTTGTTTGTCTTATTCTTTATCGACTTGATCCATATATTGTAACAATGTTTAGGCACACCCCCTAATATTGGCAGAAACCAACCCAAAGCAAGAGGAGCGTAGAAGGTGAAAGGTCCTTCGCTCCAAAATTGCCCACCTAAGGCTCATTCTGGATGACAATAGTTTGTTGGTACATATGTCTATGATGAATCCTCAACTATTAGTAGCATCAGGATACATAACGTTGGTTAGAGAAAATATTTCCCGAGGAAGGAAGTTTACCTGCTTGCCACATTGGGAAAGGAAAAGGATAGAAGGACCTTTGTATTGGTTCAAATTTGATTTGGTTTATTTGAATGGAATTTCCCTTCTCTTTGTGATAAGAAAATTGACTAGAAGCTTTGGTTGGAAACAAAAGAGGTTCCCATGAACTAACAATACTCGGAATTATTACTATCTCTGTGGCATTCGACGAAATGATTCAAAAAGTAGAGTAGGCGAAACATGTAAACTAAATAATGAATTCATGTGGATGTTTAGAGGGAGGGAAATGTTGACAACTCTTTCATACCTCTACATCCTACCACGCTCGTAGTTCCCATAGCGACTCAACCAATTGTTGGATGACTAATGTTGACCCATGACACTCCATTCCAGTGCTGAATGTGACCATTCTAGGCTTTACCGAGAAGATAAGTGTCCTTATGGACCAACCCCTCCCCCAAAAAATATGGTTGGATTGGTTGCCATTATCAATGAAATGAACTAAAACACAATTAGTTAGGAACGTTGTATTCAAAAATAATAAATATGGGTAGCTCAATATGGGTCGTTTCTCAGTTGAATTTTGGTCGCTCAACCCCTCGTTTCACCCTCCTCTTTTAGTGTGAAGCTTCAGTTTCTTCAGGAGTCATATCTCTTAGAGGGTACTAGGGCTCCTCCCTCCCCTTTCAACAAATTGTTCTTTAGGGATGTTAAGCTTTTTCTCTTCTTTCCTTCTCTACCAACATTGTTCTCAAGGGGGAGCTCCAATGGTCTTCTCTCATGCCGCCCCTCTTCAGATCTATTATCCCAAAGACCATTTCAGTGGTGTTCAAACTTGTTTCCACTCGATCTACTCCGTTTTTCATTTCCAGTGGAGTGTTAGGGTTGGTACCCTCATCTTATTGGAACCTTTGTCGTCTTTCATTCCAAATGGAAGACGACGCCTTACATTACTCCATGAAAATCATGCCTCACCATAGGGAGCACTCAGAGATGATTCTTCATCTGTCAATTCATTCCCTATTCATGAGTTGGCCTTGGTCCTCAATGATCTTATGAAATTTGGTCCTCAATGATCTTATGAAATTGTGACAACATACTCCTTCATCTCTGCAACAAGATGCCCAAGACGGCGAAATCATGGATTCCTGGATGCAGAGTGTATCTACATATTTTAGCACATGCCATGGGATTTTTGGTGAAGAAAAATTTCACATTGCTAGTCTTCAAATGGAAGGTGTAGCCTAGGCCTCGTGGGGTTCTTAACTCATTGGTGCCACTCTTGTTGTCGATTTGAAATCATATCCATCCTCTGCCACCCCTCCTATTCGAAGTTGGGAGGCCCTTTGTTAATTTCTCAGCAACATATTTTATCCTTCAGATTATAAACAAAATGTTCTGGCTCGTTGGCTCCAGCTATGCCAATTCTCTGGCCAATCATTGTAGCAATACATTGAGCTCTTCACTAAGCTTTTCATTTACCTTCAGATCTAGGACTCCGAAGAGGCACTGATAGTTCAATTTAATTCTATTTTATTGCCTTTCTTATGTAGGGAAGTGGATCTCTTTGGCAATATTTATTTAGATAATTCATTTTCATGTGTTCTTGTAGTCGAGCTTAAAATGGCCCCACTTGAAAGCCCCTCAACCTTGTCCCACTTCAGCCTCTATGCCCTCTCCCCTATATCTCTCTCTTCCCCTAAAGGTAATAAATGACGCACTTTTCATAAATATTTTTTCACAACATCGTATATTGTTGCGTCTTCAAAGGCCAATCCACTGCCAAGACTCCCTTTGTTGATACTCCAAAATATTGTTTTGCAAATCCTCCTCCCTCTACTCCCATCTGATTAGACAATCCCATCGATGTAGACCCTTCTCTGATTTTGATGGCTTCCGAGCCAAATTCTACCACAACTTCTTCGCTCTTCACCCACAATTGTCAAATCAAGCACTCCCTTGCCACCATAACAATTGATAATGGAATCCAGAAGAACCTAGTCGCCTAAGACTTGGTCCATTGTCTCCAATTACTAACCTCTCCTCACCCTTATCCTTATCAATTGGATCGAGTTCATACAAATGGACCTCATCTCATTGTCAGCTAGTGTCGTGTAGTCCCTTTGCTACTAGACCATTTAGAGTTTCAGTTCTCTTTGATGTTTCCCCTTTGGATTGTGAAGACCTTCTCTTGGGAGTCCCCTACCAAGAAGAAAGATATGTAGTTTATAACTCATGCACCCATCAATATCACCCTAAACACGATGGTAGAACATATGTGCTTTCATTTTCCTCTCTGAAATCCACTCCCCTATTGGTCAAACAAGCTGCAATACAAAAATTCATTCTAAATAAATCGATTTCCCTATACTTTGTTCATCCTATCAAACTTGATTAGGTACTCCAACACATTTCTCCTGATATGGCCACACTGCTTTCAAATTTTTTGGATATCTTCTCACCTCTAGAAAGCCTCCCCCCTCAACACCCTCTTGAGCACTCTATAAATATTATACTTGTTTTTTCTCTCCCTAAGACACCATATTATCGCTTGGATCCCCATGAAGTTTAAGAGATTGAACCTCAACTCAACAGCTTCTCAATGTAGGCCATATCCAACCTAGTTTCTCTCCTTGTGCTTCTCCAAACATCATTATCCCCAAAAAGGAGAGTGGAAAGTTTCGTTTAATCATATATTAAAGGGACCTCAACAATATTACTGTCAAGAACCATTATCCTCTCCATTGTATCTTCACTAGTTCCACTTGGTCATTAAATACAAGAAAAGGGATACAAATCACATGGTTGATCTCCTCAACATACCTCCTCCTCGGGTATTGAAAATTTTATCTGTTCATTATGCTTCTTATGAAGAATGGAACTCTGATCATTTCTTCAGTACTATTTGGACTACCTTGCATCAACCTATTGTCATTAACAACACCCAATTCCTAAACTACAATATTTAGTATCATTGGTTATACAAACTTGACAAGCTAAGTGTCCCTAGTACTAATGATCTCCTTGTCCTGATTTGTGTAGTCCATGCTTCATCCTACAATGGCTATTTCATCTCCTTCAAGGCTATCGATAATCTACAACACCATTTCTTTTGGCCAACTCTCCAGCGCAATGTGGAACAATTCATCTACTTTTTTACACTCTATAGTCAACACAAACCAACCAATCGTAAGTATGGATTGTATCAGCCCTTAACAATTCCTCTCGCCCTTGGGAATCTATTTCTATTGACCTCATATTAGGGATTCCTATGAATTTATGTTGTCATGATGCCATTTGGGTATTTGTTTGTTGCTTCTCCAAAATGACCATTTTTTTCACATGATCCAAGACTACTACTGTTGCGTAGATTGTAGACCTCTTTTTCAATTAGGTTTGGACACATTTTTTCCTCCCATCTAGCATTGTCTCTGACTGCGATGCTTTCTTTCTCGTCACCTTCTCTACAAATCTCTGGTCTCTCTTGGGTTTTCACCTTAAATACTCCACGTCCTTCCATCCACTGACAAATGGACAAACCACGGTAGTCAATTGTAGTTTGGTCCATGCCATCCACAATCATCTCACCAAGACTAAATGGTGGGGCACAACACTTCATATTGTCTAACATAGTTATAATCATGTTGTTCATATGTCCACTGGTGTATCTCATTTTGAAGTGTGTTTTGGATATCAACCAACTTCTCCCTATGAGTTACCTCTGACACTCTAACCTTATAGTACATATTGGAAACAAAAATACCATACAACTACTTTATCCTTCTTGCAATCCTTGGCTCGCAAACAAGCTCAAGTGTCTGCAACTCTTCAAGATACTCAACACCGTTACAAAGCCCATCATGATGAGCATAGACAACTACTATCTTTTTCTCCTAATGATAAGGTATGGTTTCATATGGATTGTCAACGCTTTCACTCTCAACGCTACTACAAGTTGAAGCCTCTTTGCTATGGCCTCTACACAGTCCTTTAGAGAGTTGGGGAGAATGCTTACCATATTGACTTTTTTCCTTAGTTGGGCATTCATGACGTGTTTAATGTGAATAGTCTCAAGCATTATGAGTGCCCCCCTCTTGGAGGAAGTCATTATTTACCATCTCTATGAATTGGTTTTTGACTTCCAGCCTCCTCTTCTACAGGACACCATGCTTGACACTGGCACCACTATTACTCTCTATCAAAAACATACTTCATTCTTTGTGGGTAACAAAGGCCATCTTCCTACTCAAGCTAAATGGTTTTCTTAGTCTACAATGTCTCATCAGTTTCTCTAGTTACTTCAGAAAGTAGAGACACTTCCAAGCTTAAACATGGATGAATTAGGCAGTATGCAAGGCACACATCCCAATGAAAGGGCACATATATCATTGACCAAGCCTCACCTCCCATTGATGGAAAACTGGACCACATAGTTGGGGCATACCTCCTCCTACAAGGAGAAAACTCTTCCTCAGATGATAACACACTTCCTCCAAGAGCTTAGGTGGGGCACACTTCTGCATTGTATACTAGGCACATATTTCCATGAGATGGATCTAGTCAACACAACTGTTAGTTGGGGTTTTTTATATTGTTATTAGTTAGTTAGTACCATTTTACACTTAGCCTATTCTATATAAAGGATACCTATTCTACTAAATAAAGCTAATGGTTCATTTTATTTTCATACTTTTCATTGCATATTTTCTGATATTTGTTTCCATTATTGTTTAATCTCTTCAATATTGGAGATCAACATGGAAATATGATATTTACTACTAGACAATATGATATTTAGTACTACATAGACCGTGACTGGATAATATGATATTTAGCACACGATTTTTTTTCGTGAATATACGTACTCATCAGAAAAGTTTGTGGGAATTAACCCGTGAATTCTCTAGAAGGATGCAATAAATGTGATTGAAAAACTGGTTAATTTTGATATATTAATACATGGGAGCACCTCAAATGGGAAATGAGACTGAAAACTCGTTAATTTTGATATATTGATACATGGGAGCACCTCAAATGGGAGATTTGATGACCCTTTGTAGTTTTGAAAGTCTTCACGATCCTTCTTAAATTTTGTTAAATGAATATTTTAATATTTATATAGATTTGTCTTTTCTTTATTGGCTGAAATGTCCCTTAGTTTATGTAATCTGGGGTGTAGTTCGATATCTTCCCCCTTGACTTTCTCCTTCATTAATTGATAGATCGTTCTGGCATTTAACGAGTTCATTTGACAAGTTATTTCGAGATCCATCTTATGGTTGTGTGAGTTTTCATCCATTGGCAAGTGAAACAATGATGTGCAACACATCAATGACTGTAGAAACTCTCAAAATATAGTACAAGCCTAATCAGAAATCATAGTGTTTTTCTAAATACGTGGGCATGCGGAAAATAGAAATCAACTCAACTCAAGGCTATCCAAGTTTAGAATTCCCCTTATTGCATGTTCTTAAACTTTGGAACCTATGTGGACTTTGCATAGATTGGTTAGGTAGGTGTGTCTATTCATGCCTTCTCTAGGAATGGGAACTCTAATACCATATACCATATAACTTGGCTAAGAGGGGGCTAATCATAATAGTCTGATAATTTGAGGGGTTATTTGTATCCCCACTTTTAAAAATAGGGATAATGAGGCTCTGAGTCCAAGGTTTAGGGAACCCTTGCTTGACTGCTTGATTAAAAAGCTTGTGGATGTGAGGGATGAGGACAGGACCTCCAATTTTGAAGATTTCTGCCTAGTAACCTTCAATGTCCTTAGCTTTTCCATTTGCCAGACGCTTAACCCCAAAATCTATGTCTTCTAAAGAGAAAACTTCTTCCATTGTTAGAAGGGTTTCAAAGTTGTCTATGACATTCAGGGAGTCATAAAGCTTTTTAAGATAGGAATTCCAGTCGTGCAGATAAATTTTATTATTATCTTTAATTTTTCTAGTTAGAATCTGCCTCCAGAATTTCTTAGGAGCCGTCTTAGAGAGGTGTAAGAGATTGTCTTCCCTTTTGTGAATATACTGCCTTTTTTTCTTTTTAGTAAGGGCTTTGTATATTTTTATCTTGTTAATTTTAAGAGATTCATCAAGAGCTTCCTTAATCTCTCTCCTTGCATTTTTACAATCAGTATCATACCAAGGGTTGGTTTTTCTATTCCTTTTATTACTCGAAACTTCAATTGAGAACTTGTTAATGGAATAAGAGAGGGTTGTAGTAAAATTATAATATAGGTCTTCTATGTTGTCTATACTTGATAAAGGAAGCAAATTAATTTTTAACTCATTTATAAAAAGATCCTTTTTATTTCTATCAAAGATTAAGTTCTTTTGGTTATAGTGATTATCCTCTATGGGATCTCTATGGATGACACAGTTGAGAGTTACCATTAAAGGTTTATGATCCGAATCAGGCTCATGGTCGTTTAGCACGTCCAAATTTATTATATCATTGTATAAAGAAATATCAGAAATAACATAATCTACTACGCTGCTACCAAGCCCATGGATACAGGTCATCTGGCTAGAACTGGGCCACTTCGTTAGACCGTTGAAAACTATGAGATCTTGAGAACTACAAAGCTTGATTAGCTCAGACCCAAACACATTTTCCCCTAAATCTTCAGAGCTTCTCTTATACCTACTAGCTAGAGTAAGGTCTTCATCTAACCAGAGAGGATTAGGGTTGGAGTAATTGCTTAGGAGAATAGCTTGGTTGTTTGAAGTTCTAACATTAAAATCACCCATTAAGAGGATATTACCTTCATTCCTAAGGCTAGAAATATCATTCTCTAGTCCATTGTAAGGACAATTTTTATCCAAATTGTTCTTCTTATAGAAGTTAGAATTAATAGGGGCAAAATAACATATTTCTATGTAGGTTTTTCTATCGTTAATGTCAGTAATTTCTATCCACATATTGTAATGCCCCAAAAACATTGCATCGTTAATTAATAAGTATGTTTTTATTTATTAATGATAGGAGAAAAGAATTATGAATACAGTTTTAATCTGACCTGGAGTGGTCATAATTGTACAAAGGAATTTAGACTTTGAAAATATTAAGGCTCGCCTGATTTTATTATGACCCCAGAAAGGTCGAATCATGGTGGAGTCGTAAGGCCTAGGGTGGTCATAAATGTTAAGAAAATAGTTTTTAATAATAAATGATGGATGCTGTCGACCAACTGTTGAAAGAGAGTGGCCAGTAAATCACAAGGGAGGCTGGACAGGTGGCGTAAAGAGAAGGGACACTTGGCAGGAGGCCAGAAAACTGAATACAGACTCGCTCCAGGTGCAGGAGGCATCTTCCCAAATAATAGGAGGTCATGGGCAGGTGGCTCAATGATTACTCCAAAGTCCTAGGCAAACCTATAAATTAGGTAGACATCATAGAAGCAGGGGTTGCTTGATGTGGGAAAAGGAGCAGCTGTGATGATAAGCAATTACTGAGACAAGACGCAGATGAAATTCTGATGTGTGCCAACCTACAGTTCGTCCCTTGTGATTTATTGGCCTAGCTCGGGGGTGTTTAGTTGTTGAGTCAGCGACTGGACTACGGTTGGGAGGAACGGTTGAGTCAGACAACAATCCGGGTATCACCTGTTAAACGTCTATTTAGTTTTTCTTTTGTTTGACTGAAGATCAAAATGTTCACGTAGATTAATATATTCCATCTGATTTAGCTCTTAAGTATATTTTGCAGTCTGCTTACAGCCTATACTCGTTACACGGTTAACATGTTAGATTTCTATTAGATTTAAAGTACTTATTTCTATCCGAATGTATCTTCAGTGATTAACTGTTTGTTCTCATATAGTAATTACATTAATACTGTCAAAATGATAACTAACGCAATGTTGGAATAGTGATGTAATATGTACCATCTAGACAGAATTTAATTATTCTTCAGTCTGTACATGTTATGGTAATGATTATGCCTGTTAATCGTAAATTCAGGACAGTGATAGAAATATAATTGTTCCATGCTAAAACAGTTCGTGTAAAATTACTATAATGTAATATGCATTGCAAAAAAAATTATCTTCTTGCATTGGAACCTGCCTAGAAACAGAGTAATGGAATAATTGCGAGCAGTCTCAAAATCTAAGCTTACCCTGTAGATTGGCTAATGAAAAGAAATAATAGCATTCAAGTAAAAGATTAAGAATAAGCTTCACATGAAAGGATTAACTTCTGTTTCGATATTATTGCTAGCTCATTGCTCTGTACATTCGTAATGTTATAACATCAGATAAGACTCCCTTTTAAAAACAGTTTCAAAACCCTAAAAATTGTAAAGCAGGTCGAGTCAATCTTATGTCGAGCGCTATCAATTATAGTAGCTTATCATCTCATAACAGTCCGAGAATTTAACCAAAATATTACAAGAATGTATTTCAAAAGCTAAGTTATATGCATTGAAACCCTTCCCCTGTTCCAGCCTAGCGTAACGGCTGTGGAATGTATTACGAGGGTTTTTACCTATCTGTTTGTTGCCATGGTCAAGCCCCTTTTTCCTAAACCTCGAGCCCGGTCGTCCTCCTCCAAGTGACAGCAGTGATGGGTATCGTTCCCTCCCGGGTATTAAACCCTGCATCTCAAGTCAAAAGGGTGGGTTAGAGTAAACTCTAAGTAAAAACCCTGTAATCAAACCCCAATCCGTTAAGCTAATCTAAAGCAGGTAAATGAATCAATGTCAAAGTAAAAACCCTAAGGAATTATCTCCATTTCCTATAAGACATGCATCAGGTATCGATAGTATGTATGCAAGCAATTAAGTTTTCTTTTCAAAGCAAATAAATCAACCAGGAACGGAACGTTCTCATCATATGGAATGGATGCATAAATCAATCTCTGTAATTTAAGTCTTTAATGGTGCAATCTATATTAATGCAAAGACCAAAGGACCAAGCCATATGAACCCTATGCGTAAACTTCTTAACAAAAATAATATTCGGTCGAGAATGATTGCAAAAGGAAGAATCGTTTCAATTATAAGGAATAGAATTTACATAACCATCGGATGTTCATATCAGGAAACATGGTAAGTCTTATAATAAACCAAAATCAAGTAAATTGCCGTATGTAGCCTCGTATAACTCGGCCCTTATGCCAGAAATTGACCAGAGCTAAGAACCCAAATCATTTAGCAAACTTTTGCGTGAAGAAACTATCCACCAAGCATATAAATGGCTACCATTGAGTTATAATAAAAGAATGTGCAAAATGTTTAAGTAAAAACCTAAGCATCTTTCAAAGGTGCAGTCGAACCAGGAGCATCTTACCATATTATGCCAGGTGAGTTCTCAGGCATGATGAAGGAAGCGGGCCGCGCAGGGATATCGTTGGAACACGCAGAAGTTATCAAAAATTCGTAGAACGATTGCAGGTCAAGGCTATCCCTCTGCTCAGGGTTGAAACCAAAGCCTCTAAGCGTAACACAACCTAAGGCTTGCGGGAAAAACCAAGTAACGTAGGTGTGTAGTCCTTCTGGACAGTAAGACAACCGCCACACTAGGGTCTCGACAGAAGAGCCCTTTCCAGACCGCAACACTTGGCAAGATGAACGTTCAGGATCGAAGATCGATCATGTACGCCAGTAAAGGATCTTGTGATATCAGCTTGCATTTATATGAGCACATCACTCCACTTCATACGACGGACCTCGTAAACCGTAATCATGGATATCGTGGCAGGTTATAACGCTGCCGGGTACATGCCAATCAATCGAACCAAATCGACGTTAGGACAAGGCTATGATCATCGGGGTGATTATTACCATAATCACGTATTTCCAACATAAGCATAATTTAAATCAAAGGTCAATTTATTCAAAGTATAATGTGGACTGAGGCGCGATAATAACCTTAGTAGTAGGGTTTTATTTTTAAGTGCTTAAATAACTATTATGTCTTCCAGCCCGAGTTAATCAAGGTAATATGTAACCCTAGAGGGTTAGATGGCTATAGTTCTCATGGGGTCTTTAGAAACATTCATAGTCTAATTCAAGGGAGAATAATCATACCTTGTGTATTCAAATCAAAATGTCTTAATTCTGTTGCTTCAATAGTAGTAAAGAATTTTTTTTTTTGTTGTGAAATTTTAGGTATGTTACACATATACTGGTTGTATGGGTCTATTTTATAAATCCTAGCATGAGGGGAGATGTTCTTCTTAATGTAACAAGCTATACCCCCAATACCTCTGCGAGGGGATCGCTTGTTCCAGGTTGACCATAGCACAAAGCCATCTATGTTAGGGACCCTAGATTCTTTGTGCTCCCAAGTTTCAACTAACAAAATAATATCAACTTCATTAGAGATCCAGCTTAGCTTGGGGCCTTTGTTCCATGGAAAGCCTTGACAGTTCCAAGAAAGAATCTTGAGCATGTTGAATTGCTATTTATTACTATATTTTTGGTTTCTGTCTCGAATAAAAGTTTTCCTATTTCTGATTATTGCCCATTTTCCTTCCTTCCTAGCTTCTTTTACCTTTTGAACCTCCTTTCTTAATTCTGCTTGATCTTTTGGGATGAGATCTTCATTTATGAATATTTCAGTTCCTTTTAGACATGAGGTTTTACTAAGTATGTCATGTTTATGGTCAGTAGAGCTTACTTTTACCTGGATTAACCTTCCTTTATTCTCAGTTAATTTCCCCAGCCTTGTTGCTTCTGTGAGATATGTTGTTTCAATTTGTAATCTATTGTGTAGTTTTGTCTGGGCTATGGCTAAAGTATCCTCATCTTCCTCATCTTTCAAACCGAAAATTGTAAGGTTCAAGGCCCTTTTGTTACGCTCATGGTCTAATTCTATCAATTTTTTCATTTCCTCTTTAATGGGTTTGATATCTAATTTATCTGCCACATTATTTAGGGTGAGGTTGTTATTAACTTTTGCTTCTATCTCCTTAATCATGTCCTTCATTTTAAGGCTTTCTAAAGTATCAACGTCTCCTTGTTGGGATGTTTGGTTCGTATATTGGCTCTGGTTTTCTATAGCATGTAATCTAACCTCAAGTGTCTCCATTTTATTCTCCAGTGTTGTTATTTTATTTTCTATTTGTTTTTGAATCTTGTTTTCAAGAGATGTAAATTTATTTTCCAGCATGGCTTCTAATTTTGTTTGTAATTTAATTTCTCTTTCTTCTCTATGTTTCTCTAAAGACTCTAAATATTCATAAATGTTATTTAGAGTAATCGAGCTAGGTCTACCTTTGACAGTCTTTGGTAGGTGCGGTGATTTATTCATATTTGTGAGCAATTGAGCAGTAGATATGTATTAGAAAAGAAGAGATAAGGAATGTGTGCACCTAAGATTCGAATGTGAATCGAATCGCTATACAACAAACCCTAGCCACAGGAGTACAACGAATTGAGCCGTAGGAGAAATATGTTCTATGTAAATCTCTGCAGTAATCACCGCAGTATATCTATCTGCACCACCCCAGTGTAAATATCCAAATCCGCAGTGTATCCTAGCCGTAGGAGTACAGGGAACTGAGCCGCAGGTGAAAATTTGATGAACCGAGCCGCAGGAGAAAATACCCTAGCCGCAGGAGAAAATTTAATGAACCACAGTGTAATTTTAATTATTGTTCATAATTAAAATTTAATGAACCGCAGTGTAATTTTAATTTTATGCATCAGTATCCACGAAGTTTATATGATCTCTGTGTATAATGGTTAGAGCCGCAATCCTGAGAAATTATCGCAGTGAAATCCCTGGCCTCCGTCTAGCTCGTATAAG
>Ga0213500_10000029_pt1 | contig 17800 bp, 2 predicted proteins | sample Redfir_Yose_2_Me_FD_150978 | JGI IMG/M metagenome (GOLD analysis project Ga0213500, IMG submission 150978) | Leaf-associated microbial communities from Abies magnifica in Yosemite National Park, California, United States - Redfir_Yose_2 | ecosystem: Host-associated > Plants > Phyllosphere >...
TCGAAAACAATACGTCAAGTGTGGGTGCAGCTTTTGAAGGTCTTAGTGCAATGATTCTGAAATGGGTTTTTTCTAGCATGTAGATGTGGGTGTCTATTAGTGCAACATACAATTTTTTTTAAAATGGTTGTGAAATGAAAAAGTTATGTAAGAAACACTAACAGTCACTCAGCATTTCAGGAATCAACAATTGCATCTAAAAGGTCCCTCAACTTTTTGCACACACCCCATCGCGTTGTTGCAGCAGACAAAATGGAGCATCTTGTAGCAGAACGGAAGAGCCCTAATGCGGGAGGTATCAGGTGCCTGATCGAGGCAAAAATGTGGGACCCTAAGCAGCATTGTTGCTCTAAGTGTGGAAAGATAAATGCAAGTGCTGAGAGCCACACAAATAGTTCAGGGTTCAGGTGATCTGTCCCGCCTGGTCAATTATATCAATATATGTAATTTTATCTTTGGAATCACTACACGCAAGAGCAACACCAAGACTTTTTAAGAAGCATTTTATTGAATTTACAAAATGTAAATGTATTACAAACAGAAAAATCTAAAAGATCTTCTAGCTTCAACTATATTAAAAAAAATCTTCTGACTTCAAATATATATTACAAAATGATAGCAATTTTCAGCATTATATTTGTAGTTATATTTGGAACCTCTGAGCATAGGAGCAACACCGGAACTCTCTGAGATCAAAGGTTGTAGCGCTCATAAATTCCATCCTTAGTTTTTAACTCTGCGAATTTCACAGTAAATAAACTCTTAAGCAAACCAAAATATAATCACAGTTTGTGAATTAGGAAAGATACCTAAATATGGTTAGATGTAAAATGCTGGCGTGAGAAGGAATTCGTCTCTCTGAAGGATGTCGTTCTTAGAGTGAAATGCAAAAAGAAAAATTATCGAAGGGGATTTTTTTATGTAACAAGTTAACAATGGAAATCCAGGTGTAGAAGACTAAAGGATTGAATATTTTAATTACGTACAAGCCATAAAGGAGCACAAGGCTCAAAACACAGGCGTTTGTTTAAAAGATTTAAGTGGAGTACAAAATACATGCCCAGTGTTGGCAGAAGAAATCTCTTGCATTAAAATGTACACTTGCTAAATCACAATCAAACTGAATGCGCCTAAGAGCACAAAGCTCGAGTTAGCCAGGTGTAAAAGACTAAAGGATGGAATGACAGGCCATAAAGGAGCACAGGGCTCAAAACTCGGGCGATTGTATAAAATTTAAGTGGAGTACGAAATACATGCCAAGTGTTCGCAAAAGAAATCCCTTGCATTAAAATGTACAATTGGTAAATTAAAATCAAACTAAGTGCGCCTAAGAGCACGAAGCTCTAGTTTCTTAGAATTCAATGTGTGTACTGATCTATCACCATCCTATCATAGCTCTCGACAGCTAAAAGAAAAAAATAGACTGCTTCTCTCCAGTTTTGTGACTGATCAAACTTCGTAAATTCAAGACCTACAAAATTTGTATAAAGATTTGACGGATAAATTAAAGCTGTAACCTTCGCCAATAGAAACAATGTACAGTGTTCAATCGAAATATCGAAACCAATGTTCCGTCACAAAAAATATATTTGAATAAGGGTGAAACACTCGATGTTAATTGAGTAGTCATAAAAAATTATTATAATTTAGTTCTCGTTAAAAGTTGTCTTATTATTATTAATTATTTTATAGATAAATTCTTATAATTATTCTTATTATTAATTATTTTATTAATAAATTCTTATAATTTAGTTCTCCTTAAAAGTTGTTAATTTAGTTCTCCTTGGATTTGATTACATCTTCCTCCAACTTCAACATAGGAGTTATACTGACCTGCACTCCAGATGATACAAAAACAAGAAAAGTTTAGCTAGTCTCAGACTTCACAGTTAATAAATGACAAGAGAATAAATACTTTACATATCCAAAAATCATTAAATAATACCAACCCTCATGGTTAGAAAGAAAAAATAAATGAGCCTCCAACAAGGCCGCTAGATTAAAAGAGCCTCCAAAACTGATTACATAATATTGAAGAATCAATAGATTTAGATTGTTGCGATGAAAAAGAAGAAGATCCAACTGATATTATGATTTCAATACATAAAAGATCTCTCTAGATGCTTGGTAGATTTAGATTTAAGATGATTCTAGGTTGATAAAACAACTCTCTAAACCATCACAAATAGAGTTTGATAAGTTGGAAAAAATTATGCTTGCTCAACACGGTAAGTGGCTATACCTCGACCAGTGGCCCATAGATCTTCAAAGAGAAGACACTTCAGTGTAGCATTCCATGGAAAATTACACCTGTCTCCAAATTCAACTTAGGAGGAGTCATATCGATCTGCACAATAGAAAAGTTTAGCTCACGTCCAAACTAGAAAAGCTTAGCTCATGTCCAAACGCAGATCATAAATGATACTAGAAGAGAACAAATAATTTCCAAAATTGATTAAACAAAATGAAAGAAATAGTAGTATAAATTAGTAGGTTGCCAAATGAACCGAGTAGAATTGTTGCAATGAAAAATAAGTTGATCAAATTATGAGAATTTGTAAATACAACTTTATAGAGAATTGCTTACAAAACCTTGTTTTTTCATAATGGGAACATGAGTAGCTATAGCCTATTCATTTGCAATTCATTTGACTTGGAGTAATAGTCTCTAAAACATATTCATTTACAATTGCAAGTCATCCTTATAATAAATCTAATGTCAATTTTATATTTTTAAATTAAAATTATATTCTCAACTTTACCATAAAAAACAAACCATAATGATTAACAATGTAAAAAATATATTCAAACTTTTATCCTCCATTCTAACATATGGGTAGAAAGGATCTGCCACCTTTGTGAGAGTAAGAACATTGAAGATGAAAATCACTTCCTCTTAGAGTGCCCTGCATACACCCACATTAGATCCCAGTTTCATAATCTTTGTTGCAATACCGACATTCCTAGCCTTTTAGCTTGTCAAAATTATAGTCACCTTGGGACGCTTCTCTCCAAGCTCTTTGAGCATAGAAATATAACTTTAAAACAAACAAATTATTTTTCTTCTTTAGGGTCCGATAGACCAAATTTTGGTCTCAGGGGACGTTAACCATCATCATCATCATCATCAATAAAATATATTCAAAACCAAATCAACCAATAATAATTAACACATCAATATCAAAAGTATATTCAAAATCATCCACTCTGCCACAATATATATTATACTCCATTATATTTAGCAATATCAAACCATAATATACTCATGCAATGATAAATAATGAAATAGATACAATGCCAAACCATAATATACCTTATATACAACAGATAAGCTATACATTACACAATGTCAAAAATAATATTATTACATATTCCACAATGTCAAAAATAATATTAATACATATTCTTTCTGTTAAAAAAAATACAAAATTGTATATAGAAAAAAATAAACTTTTTTATTTATATAATAATAAGTCGACTCCTCCAGGTAGAGGATTCATACAAATCTCCTAGCTGTCCATTTATGGTGAAGGCGTTAGATAGATTCAGTCCACCATTTGTGAGGATTGTAGATGTGATTTGATTCTTTTTTTATTATAAATGGACTTGGCTATGTAAACAACAATATTTAAATCACCATTTAATTTTAATGAATATAAATAGAATGAATTATTAAAAAAATAATAAAAATGAAATAAGTAAATGTTCCACTTTTTAATTTTAATGAATATAAATTTATGTTAGAATTTAAAAATCCAAAGATTTCAAATTATTAAATATTGGCAATGTTGATGATAGTTGATAACACCATATTTTTTAAATTAGAATGAATTATTAAAAAGATATTAAAAATGAAATAAGTAAATGTTCCACTTTTTAAATTTACAAAAACTTTAACAAATTAATTTCTATCAATTATTTTAAAAATATTAATATGAAAACAAAAATAGTTCATTTAGATATTATAAATGAAATATGTAAAGGTTAAGTAAATTATTTAAAATTTATCAAATTTAAATTATAATTTAAAATGGAAATATGTGAAGTTTAAATTGAAATATGAAAATTATATACTTAAATTTTTAAAAAATGGGTGATTTATTAAATTGTGAGAGGTTTTAAAAATATTGATGACAATTTACTAAAATTTTAAATTAATAATTACTTAAAATAATTTAATATGTTTATACAAATAAAAGTATTAAAGAAATTATCGTAATCAAAATAATTAACACGTTGATCATGCCTTACCATTATTAAGTATGCTCACCCAAGGTCAGCCATAATTAAGTATGGTAAACCATAGTTAACCAAAGTCAAACATACTTAACCAATTTCAACCATAATTACCATGATCAATGATAACAATAGTGTTAATCATGCACCATGTTCAACCAGAATTGACCATTGTAACCATGTTCAATCATGCTCAACCATAGAACCAACCAAAGGCAACCATGGTCAACCAAAGTCAACCATAAATAATTGTAATCAATCATACTTGACCATGGTCAACCAAATTTAACCATAAATAATTGTAATTAACATCACAATGTGATGATGTTGCAATTAATAGCACATTGAGACAAGAGGACTCGCAATGTGATAATGTTGCAATTAACATCACAATGTCACAATTTAGCAAATCAATGTCACAATTAACATTGCAATGTGACAACGTTGCAGTTAATGTCACAACTAATGTCGCAATCTGACAATATTCTAAAGAACATCACATTTTACTTATGTCGTAATGTCACAATGCCAGAATGTGGCATTCTCCTACTTGACGTCGTAATGTGACAATGTCACAATTAACATTGCACTATGAAAATGTCACAAATGATGTCGCATTGTGACAAGTAACACTGCATATTGACAATGTACGTCACATTATGGAAATAGTTAACCATGGTCAACCATGGTAAACCATAGTTAACCATGGTTGACCAAAGTCCACCATGGTTGATTTTTGTTAACATAGTCAACCATGTTCAATAATAATTGACCATGTTCAACAATAGTCACACATATTCAATCATGCTCAACCACAGAACCAACCAAATTCAACCATAATAAGCGTACTCACTCAAACTCGACAACGTTGAAATTAATGTCACAACTAATGTCGCAAGGTGACAATGTTGTAAATAACATCAGATTGTACCGATTTCGTAATGTCACAATGTCATAATGTGACAATTTCATACTTAACATCGTAATGTGACAATGTCACAATTAACATTGCACTATGAAGATGTCACAAATATAGCCTCAATGTCACAAAATCCTTGCACAATTAACGTCACATTGTGACAAGTAATGTTGCATTGTGACAAAGTACATTGCATTGTGGCAAATGATGCCGCATTGTGACAAGTAATGTTGCATTGTGACAAAGTCCATTGCATTGTGGCAAATGACGTCGCATTGTGACAAGTAACATTGCATTATGGAAATTAAATCCACATTGACAATTAACATTGCATATTGACAATGTACGTCGCATTTTGACAACTATGGTTGCATATTGACAATGTACGTGTTGCATTGTGACAATTAACATCGCATAACGACAATGTAGGTTTCATTATGGTAATTAATGCCACGCTGTGACAATTAACATTGCATTGTCACAAATAATATCACACTGTGACAATTAACATCATAATGGAAAATTATGTTTGGTTATGCCAATCATATTTTGTTATGTTGGACTATGGAAAAACATACTCAACATTGTGAACCATGTTAAACCATGATAGACTATGGACAAACTCGACCAAACATCATTTTCCCTGGTCATAGTGATAATGTATGTCACATTGTGACCATGTACATGATCAAGCATTGTGACAAATTATGTCACATTGTGATAATGTACATAATTTGTCACCCATAGTCAACCATAATGAGACATATTATTATTATTATTATTAATGGACCTCCCTACTACTTTATCCAATGTTTTTTATTTGTATTTATAGTTTATTATTATTTTTAGTCACATCCCCAAGCACAACCACATTTTAGTGTGGTTGATATATGCCGATAGGCGCCTAGTATATCAACCACACTAAAATGTGGTTGTGCTAGTGGAATATATATATTAAGTCATTGGTATTCCATGATAATTTGTTTTTGGTTGTTATTCACATTGGAATCAAAGAAAACCATTACACCACATTTTTGGGTTTAATTCCATTGTGTCTAATTCCATGATAATATTATCATCCTTAACTTGGCTTTACATTCATTTCTCTCCATTTTCTTTTTATAAAAGTTGGATTAAAGCATTGGCCATACAACATACATTCTATCTCCAAAAGTTTGTTGATTTAATAGTTTTAAATTGATTCTAGTATACTTTTAAAGGATTCAGTAGCTAATTTTAGTTTATCTATATAAACGGATTTAAAACTAACATGGAAATATATTTTTATTTCTTATGAGATTGTGGTGGCTCTTGTTAAGGGCGTGACTGTGCCTTTTCAATTTAACGGCTGATTTCGTTTCATCATATATAAAATCTTCTCTGAATTGGTCTACCTTTACTTCAATTCAAGTCACTGTTAAATTGACCACCTCCCCCTGGTGCTATCCTATATATTACTCTGCCTCCATTAATTCAGTAACGAAGATGAGCATGCAGAGTTCAACGTCATGTAATGGTTATGAAGTGGTCGTCCAAGAACAAGTAGAATCCTCAAATGTTAATCAACCTCATGTGCCTGCGCCTGTGAAGGATATTAATGACGAATCCTCCAAATGTGAAGCTGTTGGCGTTTTACCTTCCATGGGAGGAGTAAACCCAAATAAGAAAACACTGGTGTTAGACTTGGACGGGACGCTGGTGCATTCGAGCACGACGCCCATTCCCACAGGCTATCATTTCTCGATCACCTTTGAGGGACATGAGAGACCTTCATATTACGTATTGAAGAGACCAGGGGTGGACGATTTGTTGCAGCAATTGGGCGCCACAGGGTTGTACGAAATTGTATTGTTCACAGCAGCATCTAAAGAATATTCGGACGCTATGGTGGACATGCTGTTGGATTCATTGCCTGCCATTGACAGCAGGTACCCTAATAAAAACAGGGATATAATTCCGCCCACCCACCGCCTGTCCATTAGCCATTGCGCAAAAGTTGAAGGAGTCCTCGGTTACATGAAAGACTTATCTGTGCTCGGAAGGGATCTGAAAAATGTTATATTTGCCGACAGCTTCTCTTCGTCATATCATCTCCAACCCAAAAACGCCATTCCTATCAATCCCTGGAAAGGCGAGGACTTTGGGGACAAAGCCATCTTCAAAATCCTATCCTTCTGCGTGGATAACGTATACTCCACATCGGATGTGAGGGATCTCATCTCTAAAGATTCGCGTTTTGGAGTGGTCGTCCAGGAACAAAGAAAATTCTCAAATGTTGATGGACCTCATGCCCATCTTAATAATCAATCCTTCAAATGCGAGGCTGGTAGCGTTTTACCTCCCATGGGAGGAGGAGACCCAAATAAGAAAACACTGGTGTTAGACTTGGACGGGACGCTGGTTCATGCGAGTAGGACTCCCATTCCCACAGGTTATCATTTTTCGATCACCTTTGAGGGACATGAGAGACCTTCATATTACGTATTGAAAAGGCCAGGGGTAGACGATTTGTTGCAACAATTGGGCGCCACAGGCTTGTACGAAATTGTATTGTTCACCTCAGCTTCCAGAGATTATGCGGATGCTATCGTTGAAAAGTTGTTGGATTCATTGCCCACTGACTTCAGTGACATTAATAACAATAGGGATATAATTCCTCCAACCCACCGCTTGGTCAGTAGCCATTGCAAAAAAGTTGAAGGAGTCTCCAATGAGGTGAAAGATTTGTCTATGCTGGGAAGAGATCTGGAGAAAGTTATATTTGTCGACCACAACTCTTCGTCATATCATCTGCAACCCGAAAACGCCATTCCAATCAATTTTTGGGAAGGAAAGGACTTTGGGGACAAAACAATCTTCAAAATCTTATCCTTCTGCCTACAAAACGTAGACTCCACATCGGATGTTAGGGAACTCATTTCTAACGATCCGCGGTTTGGAGTTGTCGTCCAGGAAGAAAGAGAATCCTCAAATGTGCATCTTAATAATGAATCCTGGAAATCGGAGGCTGGTGGCATTTTACCTTCCATGGAAGGAGGAAACCCTAATAAGAAAACACTAGTGTTAGACTTGGACGGGACACTGGTTCATGTGACTAACACGCCAATGCCCGCAGGCTATCATTTTCCGATCACCTTTAAGGGACGTAAAAGACCTTCATATTATGTATTCAAAAGGCCAGGTGTGGACGATTTGTTGGAACAATTGGGCGCCACAGGGTTGTACGAAATTGTAGTGTTCACCGCAGCATCCAGAGATTATGCGGACAATATCGTGAGCAATTTGTTGAATTCATTGCCTGGAACTGAAACCAGTCACATTACGGATATAATTCCGCCAACCCACATCCTGGCCAGGAGCCACTGCAAAAAAGTTGAAGGAGTCCTCAATGACGTGAAAGATTTGTCTATTCTCGGAAGAGATCTGAAAAAGGTTATATTTGTCGACGACCGCTCTACCTCATATTATCTCCAACCCAAAAACGCCATTCCAATCAATTGCTGGGAAGGTGAGGACTTTGGGGACGGAACCATCTTCAAAATCTTATCCTTCTGCCTGGAAAACGCAGACTCCACGTCGGATGTGAGGGAACTAATTTCTAACGATCCGCGTTTTGAAGTGGTCGTCGAGGAACAAAGAGAATCCTCAAATGTTAATGGAGTACCGCATGTGCCTGTGCCTTTGAATGCTAATAATAGTGAATCCTCCAAATACAAGGTTCTTGGCGTTTTACCTCCCATGGGAGGAGAAAACCCTAATAAGAAAACACTGGTGTTAGACTTGAACGGGACGCTGGTGCACTCGAGCAGGACGCCCATTCCCACAGGCTATCATTTCTCGATCACCTTTGAGGGACGTGAGACACCTTCATATTACGTATTGAAGAGGCCAGGGGTTGACGATTTGTTGGAGCAATTGGGTGCCACAGGGTTGTACGAAATTGTATTGTTCACCGGAGCCTCCAAAGAATGTGCCGACGCTTTTGTGGACAGGCTTTTAGATTCATTGCCTGCCATTGACCGCAGTGTCACTAATAAAAATAGGGATATAATTCCGCCCACCCACCGCCTTTACTTTAGCCATTGCACAGAAGTTGAAGAAGTCCCCGATTACGTGAAAGACTTGTCTGTGCTCGGAAGGGATCTGAAAAATGTTATATTTGTCGACAGCCACACTTCGTCATATCATTTCCAACCCAAAAACGCCATTCCAATCCATCGCTGGGAAGGCGAGGACTTTGGGGACAAAGCCATCTTCAAAATCCTGAACTTCTGCTTGGAAAACGCATCCTCCACATCAGATGTCAGGGAACTCATTTCTAAAGATCCGCGTTTTGGCAGATACTATCCATTTTAAAAAGACTACATTAAATGTTATTGTCTAATTCTTTTAGAAAATTTAGATTCGTTAAAGTATCTTGTAGCAATATATATCCATATTCTGTTTTCCTTTAAACATATATTTTGTTTCACTTTAACATAATAAACATCAATTTCTGTTTTCCTTTTAACATATATTTTGTTTTACTTTAACATTATAAACATCAATTGTTTTTTAACATATATTTTGTTTTACTTTAACATTATAAACATCAATTGTTTTTTATGGTTTGAAAAAATTAAATATAAAAGTTCATCTTCTAGTCTCAATGGTATTCAATGGTAGCACTAGTGCACCATTATTTTTCCAAGATTAAATTTTTATTTTTATTTTTAATTATCTAATACATTAAACCTTGATGTCAAGTGTGGGTGAAGCTTTTGAAGGTCTTAATGCAATGATTCTGAAATGAGTTTTTTCTAGAGTGGGTGTCTAGTAGTGCAGCATACAATTTTTTTTTAAATGGTTGTGAAATGAAAAAGTTATGGAAGAAACACTAAGAGTTACTCAACATTTCATGAATCAACAATTGCATCAAAAGGGTCCCTCATCAGCTTGCATGCACCCCACTTTTATGGTGGTAAAATCGAGCTTAGTTAGTTAGATCCCTAAGAGATTTGGGGGAGTACTATTGTTGGACCTTGCAAGTATATTTAGAGTTATACCACCCTACAAACCCTACAAACCTTGCGAGCAAACATTTCTTAATATTTACACCGACAGACGTTCTTCACAATGAGAAACCTGAACCCCATCCAGGTCTTTTAACCACCTTTTAGAAATCAAGTGTAATCTGCCACCTCCTAGTGCTTTATGCTTTGTCAAAACATTGGATAAAACTTTATTGTAAAGTTTGGACTGTTGATCAATGTGGTCAAAGATGAATGTAATTGAATATTTTATTATTTTAAACAAAAATATTGAGACTCAAATCTTGAGAGAGTTGTTGAAAGAGTGTTCACTGACCCACAAGTAGGAACGACACGAGTAGGAGGTTGAGTTGCATGAGGCAAGAGGACATTTATGATCTAGCAGTTGCGAGGAGGAAACTTCCCTAAAAATATTGTCATGTTTCCCACAGTGGGGGAACAGAGCAGAGGCTCTATTTATGATGACCAAATACCTAGGCAAACTATATATATCCATCGAATGGCACTGCAGAGGAAAATAGCTAGTTACTCTAGAGAAGTAGAGTATTGAGAATGCTACAAGCTGAAGAGTTAGCCAAGCATCCAATTGATTCAATGAGGGGATGATCTAAAAGTACACTTAGTACTGTGGGTATCACGTTGTGCTGTCTGATTGAACACCACTGATAAAGATAGAACTTTGTAGGATTTTTTGGTTTCAGGAGCAGGTTGGGATGAACGACCTTCTCAAGATTTGATTCGGCTTCATTATTGCAGGTTCCATTGTCATACTTTTATTTTATAAGTAAGTTAGGATATCATGTTCATGTATTTTATAAATCTGGTTATTTAGTTCCGGTTATTGTTTACTGTTAACAAATGGACAATTGTTAATGTTTAGGTAACTGTTAACGATTAGATAATAGTTGATGTCTAGACAGTTCTGATTCTTATTAATTATTAATAATTATATGGCTATAATGATTCAAGGAAATTTGTATAAGAAGTTCTAAAGTAAATTATGGCAATCAGATAAAACCTAAAAGGTTTATATCTCTGTATTTTTCCACTCCCGAAGGACATACTCTAGTACAAAGATATGCCCATTTTTCAATAATGAAGACATCATTTATAGTCAACTGAATAAACAAACATAAATTTAACATAAGCTTAGTAAAAACTAAGGATTGAGATCAAATTAGAACTCTGTAAATATAACAAGAAATATTTATTTAATCTCTGCACAAAAATCCATTAATGAAAATAATACGACAACTATCATTTCTGAACAGTAATGGATAAACAAATAAGCATTCTCTGTAATTCATAAACATATATCTATATAAACTAATAAGTCGAATGGTTATAATCCTATCATCATTATAACATGTGATGCAAATCGACTATATATATAAACTCTGTGTATTAAGATTTTATATAGATACATGATGTAAGCTTAAAGAATAAAGTTATTCAAGTCATCCAAATAATCCAAGTATGGACAAGATAATATAATTCCGAGTATTACGAATGCATCGGTAGATCTAAATCTTAGTATAATTCCATGCATGAAAATCAGAAGAACATTCTGAAAAAACCCTAATCAAGGAAATATCATATGAACCGAAAACCCCATTCACTAATACCAATGCATATGAATCATTTCGAATTTGAGGCCTAGTATTTTGTATCTATGGCACCCTTTTGAAATAAAAGTGCTATATATACAAATATAAGTGTAAATCAAATGCATATAAACATGATGTATATATATAAACCAAATGCATATATATGCACATAATGTATAAACATAAGTGTATATATATATATATAGGCGTAAACAGAATGTCTATAAGTATAAACGAAAGGCATTATATATGTATAAGCGTAAATAAAGTACAATGCATAGAAGTATAAATAAAATGCAAGTAGGAGCATAAAGCAAAATATATTGGATTGGAACTATATAAACTTGCTCTCTGTATTCAAAACAAATCTATAAGGTAAAGAGGCTGACTGCTACCAATTCGGCAGAATACATTGAGTATATAAACACTATATCAAACGGGTTATAAATCCAATTGCTATACAAAATATAGACGAATCTATGCGACTGTGTAATTAAAACCATGAATAGAGAAATGACAGTGCTGTAAATCCCCAACATGGGAGATCGTTTTCATAAGCTTATACATTAAAAAAAATATATAGTTTCACGGCACACCATTGATCGTCACTGTATTTTTATTAAACAAAAAGATAATCATTACAGAGCCGAGGGCCAAGGATTGGCTCGGCCCTAAGGGTTGCAGCTAGTAAGCATGCTCATCAATTGGGGTTACACCGTAAGCAAACACCCTAACATGACTCACTGTCATACCTGAAATATCGCCATCCCAAATCAGTCGAGTCCGAGCATTGTGCATCATGTCCAAGGATGCCAAGACAAAAACCCGATAACATAGGGTGATTTTGTAGGTGGGTTAAAATAATAAATGAAAGTACATGTTGAAGGTGGTAGGGTATCATCTTCACTTACCAGAATTTCCGAATGGCAAGGGAGAATGCCGAGCCATCACACCAAGCGCCATCAATCATCAGGCCTCTGCATACAACAGTCAAGATACGAGTTAAAGCGTATATAAGGAAACTGTGTCAATGTGAAAGTATAAAAATACCTATGGCTAGCCAACTTACCAGAGTATCACCAAAGCTTCTCTGTGCACCTTGGGTTGAGTGCACATGAGCGTGCCATGACAGGGCAAGCAAAATCAACGGGTGCCAAGGTCGGGTTACCACATCAATATGCATCGAATTTCAATAACCAAGGTTAAGACATACATGAATTTATGTATTGAAATGCATCGTATCCAAGTTAGGTTAAGTGTTATACTAAGGTATAGGTAACACCATGGGTCGTGACAATATACCAATGCCTACGTATAGAGTATGGCATGGAATGGTAAGTATATAAATCAATGAGATTGTAATGTTTAGCAATAGAATAGTTATGTTAATAAACAAATATTCCATGTTAAAATTAACATAGTTTGTTATATCAATGCGGTAAGTGAATAGTATAACAACGTGTATAGAATATATTAATATAGTGAGCTTATTAATATAATAGGTGTGTAGCCATGTAACCTGGTTAGGTTAAAGATTATCTAGATGACGACTTTATGTACCAAGCCAGTAAATGAAAACAATCTTCTCAGAATGACAACTTGCATTGTCCATTTAGTTACAATTTGAATTTATCATCATCATAGATGCATTATGGGAATTGGAAGGATTCCAGTAAACTAGAGTAAAGTAAGCACTCAAATTTATGTTATTCCTATTATTTTGAATATGGTACTGAGATTTAACTTAATGAATACAATAGTAGAAGTAAATTGCGACAATATGCAGATGTAAAATTTTGTTTTCTAGTCGTAAATTTGGGTGTGTTACATCAAGGGTTGTCCTCATATCAAAGGTTGATATTTAGCTGAGTATCTACCTTGCAAATTCGATTTTGTTAAGGATTTAACTAATTTTAGTTTCGGAGTATATTAGCAATTATGGGAGAGGATAGTTATGGGAGAGGGATGGTTATGGACGGTCCGTTTTCTTCCCTCGCACAGCTGCTAACGGATTGTGGCTTGCACAACTGCTAATGGAATCGGGCATTACAATTGCACAACAAGATAGGATGTGTTAGCATTCTATAACCATTTGTAACCAAAATATAGTTCACTGTTAAATGTGCGATGCGCCAAGAAGACAAGAACCCTCGAAGGAATGACAACCATCCGATTAAATTCGAAAGCTTAATCCACTCCGTTAAAAGTTTACACGTCGGGTTAATTTTGACTTTTCAAAATAGGCCCTCAAGCGTTTCATAACCTTTTGTCACATATCCATAAGACCGCGGCATATGCATAAGGCCTTTATCGCCTGTATCAAATAAAAATTTATTATGGACAAGAGTTGAAGCGATGCATTCCACATCCGCCGCGTGTCCTACCTGTCACATCCATCGTAAGTATGGAGGTTTTAATCCCCACACACCCTTTCCATTCACCAATGCAATCCACACCTGCCACGTGTCCTACCCATCACATCCATCAGAGTATGGAAGCCTGATTGTCACGCACACCTTTCCATTAAGCGATGCGATCTGGATCACTAGATCTCCTCACCATCACCCGCGTGTTTCTCCTTCGTGGATCTGAGCTACTTTTAATCCAGACCATAAACCCGCGAACGACACTTTAAGCTTTGTTTAAGCATTTGACTAATGATTTTTTTTTATGTGATTATTCTTTAATGGTTTTGTTTAGAATGGAACCTAATTTTCATATTGTTTTATTAAAGAATTTTCACATTTTATAGCCCATTTCATGATGATAAAACCTAAGTGGAAGGCCGCGCTACATAAACAAGGCTGTTTATGTAGCGCGAGGTATTAAAATGACATTTTTTGTAGCACCGATTATATTATTCAATAAAAGGCGCTATCCTATAGATTCAAAGCACCACCTTTTCAAATCTCAACTCGCATCATTGCATGATCCTGCATTGATTATCAACGTACGCCATGATTTACCACCTCACAAGACGAAGTATCGGCACACATGAATCGATCAACATCATGGCATTTTGGTTGGTTGTATCAGGTCCGAAAATTAAATCAATGGTCATACATGACACGAGGCTTAAAGTGCAGAGGCAATCATAATAAAAGAGTCGATTCTCCTTTGTTTCAGAGGCAGTAATAATCAAAAGGGAACCATTTTTGCTTGTTACAAGGGCAGTCTGAAATCATTAACATAGTGATTGTGAAAATGGGCAAAGGGAAGACCGCCAAGCACCGCACAGGAAGAATTTTGAGAGTTGAACCCTCATTCCATGATGTTTTCGAAATTTATCTAGAAATTGGTGAAAAATTCAGGAAGGCGGGATGGATGCCATTCATTTTAGCTCTAAACGGTTATCACCCATAGGTGGCCATGGAATTCACACAAACATTTGATGGTTTCCACACGCAAGTGGGAGGAATGACCATATATATTTCAGAGGGGACCATAGCCGAGACTTTCAAGCTCGACATCATAGGGGACCGATGGTTCAAGAAAGGAAAGGTAGATGAAACCCTGGTGAACCAGTTCTTTCCACGAGAACATTAGAACCCAGATTGGATTAAAGGTATCCCGCTTAGCTTCTTATTGAAAGAATGGGGGATGGTTATGTTTTTGGTAAAAAACTACATCTCTTGCGAAGGAATATATAGTCTCGTTTTTCGTTATCATATGAATTTCTTGTTGCATATGACCAGGGATACCCAGATGAACCTTCCTTTCTTCAAACTAAAAAGCCTACAAAAAATGTCAGTAAAGGTGCAGAAATTCCCAAATTCTACTAAGTCTAGTTTAGCTCACCCTTGTTTAATCTCATCCCTAGTTTATCATGAATTGTACTATTGTGGAATAGATGAAAACATATTCCTGGTCGATGCTGGATTTGATTTGCGTCTTGTCTTACAGTTGGGTAATCTACTTGCCTAGAGTCGTACCAATGCCATGTGTCACTTCACTTCTTTGACTCCTTTGAAGAACATCATTGAGTTAAGTGTCGTAATTTGTCTTGGTCTAATCTCATGATTCAATGCTGCCAGGTCTTGTCTCGTGCCATTCATTGTTTAAGAGAAAGTTGTATCCTGTGTCAAACTCTACAATATTGTCAACCTCTGTGTCAGTTTGTGCCTGATTGTTCCATCAAACCAATCTCTTATAACCGGTTTTGTGTCGTCGATGTGGAATTCATCATGGCCCTCCTTCGATGGATTTGTTCCTGTCGACTTCAGATCATTATCCAGGAATCAAATCTAGAAACCACCTCAGTACCCAAAATCTTGCATGCCTCAATGGAAAGTTTCTTTGTCTTTGTCCATGGGTTAACATCATTGGCCCTTGGCTGAAGGATTCTGCCAGTGTTCGACTTTAGAACATCTATTCACACTTGACAGATTGTACTTTGACATCTTGGATGTCTTTGTTATCATTAGTGATTTTCCTCGCACTTGTTAATGGTATACATCAATGACCGTTAATCAAGTGGATTCTTTCATGTTCGGCATCAAGTCCATTTCTTCACACGATTAAGAATTATGTCATTCAGAATGGGAAATTGAGGACCCTGGGACGCTATCCTTGGTTATGTTTAGTACCCAGAGTGCAATGGAGTAATTGTATGGTCACATAGATCCACTTTGTATCTAATCGTGGCAATGTCTCAATAGTTTCGTAAATCCATTGTGTATTTCCTCGTGGTTACGACTTGTCTTGTCATTTAAGTATGGATCCACATTGTATTTTGGTGGCCATACCCTGTTGATCATTGTTACCATGGATCCGTAGTGTACAGGTCGGTGACCATGCCTGAGTCATTTTTTTTCCTGAGCATGGGAAATGCCCGGCTCAGTGTTTAAATTCTCATATATATTGTCATTGGTTGTCGTTTTTGCAGCTCTACTCCAGTTCTCCTCCCTTATTGTCCAAATCATCAATTAGTAAAACATTTCGGTCATAACATTGTTCTTTGATCTCACACTTTAGGGGCAATCTGTTACACCTCAAATTCCCATGCTTGTGTGTCGCAACTAAGTGTTGTAACTAAGTGTCACCTTCTGACCATGGTCACCACCTATATGACATTCTAAGACTAGGTAGAGTGTCCTTGGCACCTCTTTGGTCACCTTAACCAACTGGAGGAACCCTTGGGATCAAAAGTATCTTACCAAAATCTGATTGACACCTCATCAAATCGAGCTAACAACACTCTCGCATTTTCTGGTCTGGTACAGAGTGAGTACTCGCCCTATCTACACTCGGGAAGTGCAAGACCCTAGATACCCTCACTTTTTCCACACTAGAAAAACACGAGGATGATTCAAGTCATAGAACCACTTAATTTGGATCTCAACCTCTTTGAGACATTTTTGGGATTTGGGCTTATCTAGGTCTTGTATTTGCCTGTTTTGAAGACCTATCCTGATCCACCTTTCTCTCATGGTTTGTTGGCTTGAAGGACCTATAAATTCAAGCCTTGTCTCATGGTTAGGGGGAAAGAAATTTCTCAAGCAACGACGAAGCTATCATCTTTGGACATTTGGGAGAAGAGCTGGAAAGGAGTTTTCAGAAGCACAATCAAGTATAATTCCTCATGTACTCCATTTAAATACTTCTCTAATAAAATCTACTTGGCCTGTTTCTCTCAATCATATGTTTATTGTTTTGCAATTATCATTTGGTTTCCTATGCTATGTAAATTCATGGTAAGATAAGTTCACTTTGTTGTGGAGAAGGGTATCTTGTTTCATTTGCAAGTTACAGCTAATCGGAGATCGAGACCCACAGCTGGATCATCTCAAGTAAAACTTCGAAATAAGTAAGGTTCTAATCCTTGATCTTTTTCCCTTTTCATGTTACTAAGCTTCAAAGAGAACTTGTATGAAAAAGTCAGTACCCACTTGTATCTTTCTGTATACTAGGTTAGGCCTCTAGGGAGCCTAAGTTAATCATAGGAGAGAATTGAACTGTCCGTAGGAGTATTTTCTACAATGCTCGTTCTCGAAGATTCGTCTATCCGG
>Ga0213500_10000030_pt1 | contig 17698 bp, 7 predicted proteins | sample Redfir_Yose_2_Me_FD_150978 | JGI IMG/M metagenome (GOLD analysis project Ga0213500, IMG submission 150978) | Leaf-associated microbial communities from Abies magnifica in Yosemite National Park, California, United States - Redfir_Yose_2 | ecosystem: Host-associated > Plants > Phyllosphere >...
AAGGGAGCTTATATATATATATATATTGCCCTGTCATGGTATGGGTGTTGGAGGGGAAAGGACCCGCTTATTAAACTTGTGTTGTGATCATCAAAAAGTTTGAAGAGTTCTCAATTGATCCTTATCCCTGGAAGTTTACCATTGCCCGGCTCGGGGGTGGCCTTCGGACGGACTAAGTAGAAGCCGTTGAGGAGCCTACGGTTGGGTGGAATGTTGCTTTTTCCCAATTAGTTACCCAGTGATTATTGTGTTTTATGTAATTATTTTATTTAGTGCATATTCATTTCAAGAGGACTACTAATTGATTTCAAGTGCTGGCTGTAGAAACTAGTGGGGTTGGCTAACGGGCTTGTAGAAGCCTAAGAATATGTTACAGGCATAGCTACAATTGCAAACATTATAGCTACGTGTTCAGTCGACTGACATAAACGATAAGTATTCGGGCACTCCAGAACACAGTAAGTTCCAGGGTGAGTTTGTGTGTGTTATTTGTTTATATTATATGGAAGTGTTATCATAGTAATGCATGTAGATTCGAAAAGAATTTTATGTACCAGCTTATCCTCGATAAATAGAAGAAGTTAATTTAATGTAGAATCTGATAGTAGAAATCTTGGTTTATAGACATTGGTTCTAATGTTTGTTATGAGGAAATTTATCACAGAACAGGTGTAGAAGATGGGGCAGACATCTACGTCCCGCCTTAAAGACATGGGAAGGTAAACCCCTCAACAAAGGTATGATACGATAGAACCCTTGGTTTATTCATGGTAAAATTTGTCTTAATTGCCGAAGATGAATTAGCAACAAATGGGTAGTATAGGGAAGAATTATAGGATGAATGCATTACAAGTTGTTAGAAATCTGGAGATAAGAATACCTCTATGACTATATATATAATTATAGATAAGAGATATATGTTTCCGTCATGGGAGTTCCCCCTTGGAGATTGCATGACCAAGAAGCTAATTGCACATTAGTAGTAATGTATCAGAAGCATGTAAATCTCCACTTTGTATATTGGGTTGTTTTAATACATCGACAAAAATTTTAATGCCCCATACCCTAAATTGCTACTTGTGCACTGGGTATGTTACAAAGTGGTATCAGAGCCGAAGTTTCAACACTCAGCACTTTAAATGGGCCAAAATCACAATGAAGCCTATGTTTCTCTTTTTCTTATTGTTATTTTAGTTGTAGTCAAGAGTGGTGGTCATGAAATTTCTTTTTTTCTTGGCATAACAAACAACTAGCAATCAGGACAACAGCTCATAAATGCTTGAGTTTTGTTTAATTATCACTAACGACTTGTAAGAGTGATTGACTACAGGAGAGAACCAAGTGTTGGAGGTGAGAAAAGAAAAATATTTTAGAAATGAGGCATTCAGGTATAATTGTTTTTTCTCATGAAACTATATACAAGTCACAGGATGTACATAGATGGCATTGATAATTGTTTATGCGACAAGGAGTGCATTACCTATTCTCTGAATTGTTATTTTAAACAATAAGATTCTTGGTATAATGGACATTGCATAACAATTGAGTTAAGTCTGTTATTTATACGATCATCATTTTCCAGGTGACTGGAGTAAGGGGCAAAATAAATGAGAGAAATTCATTTTTTGACCATAATTTGTGAATTACTTCTATAAGGTTAACAGTAAGATTTCAGTTGGAATAAAGATTCAGTTGGAGTTTTTGGTTCACCTTCATTAACAATTTGTGAGATTCGATGATTGTATGATGCAAACCCATTTGGTATAAACTAAGGGAAGTCTAAAAGCGAACTAATCGGTTTTTCATTTAATCTCCCTGCCCATCCTATGTAATAAGATGGATATGCTTATGAATTCTCATGCGAAAATGAACACGTACACATTCTTATAATATTCAAACGATATTGATGGAAGTAATTACATAGTTCGTATGAATTACTGATATGATTTTTCTTCCTCTTATGTGCGAGGAAAAATGGTAGCATAAACGTGAGGCTTATAACTAAGGGCTGAGGAAGGTGAGTGACAACTGATTGTAAAGCGAAATAAAGGAAACTCTTAGACTGAGCAAGTCAATAACGAGAGGATCGTTGCACCAATTGATGATGCAAAAACGTTGTAAGTAAGTTTTTTTTTTGAAGAAAAGCACTAATTTTGGGAATGTATCATATGCTTATTTGTCTAATATGAAAACAGTTTTTGGTAAGACTACTTGGTCATGATGGTGGTATTGGGCCACAATAAGAACCAAGATTTAAAATATATATATATATATATAAGATTTTCAGACATTGTCTTCATCCTCCCTTGGATGATCATGCGTATGCCACTCAAAGGAGACATGACACTTTGACATTACACTATTTCATGAACACAATGAAACACAAGACAATGAGACAATGACCCTCGAACATTACATTGAGACATGTAAACATAAAAACGAGACCCTCACCCTACTAACATAAGCAGGAGGGGGAGGGAGGCACCCTGCAAATTAATGAAGCTAACATAAATACTTAATAAAGAAATGAGTAATAGAGCTGGCCAGCGAGTGATTTTCCATTGTGCCTACCGTGGGGACGCCCCGGTTGTAAGACCTTTGGACACTTCTCGAAGCAGAAAGTGAGGAGGCCTCTTTCGAGATGGTTTAAAGAGAGATTACCCTCTTTGCAGAGGTGGCCCTTTGTGACGCTCCCAATATTTATCACCAATTTTGAGCTATAAAAAAAAAAAAAAATTATTTGTTTTATGAATGTTTAGCGCCACTTAAAAGATTTCCTTTTACTAGGCATAACATAGCGGTTTGACAATACATTATTCTTATATATATATACCAAAGATTTCAATTGGTATAATCGATTGGGGGTTTGGGTGTTTAACCATGTGCTTAAGTATTACGTTGCTAACTTATAGTAATACTATTAATCTTGAATAATGAACATAGTTTAAAACTTGGTTACGGGATTCTGATTGAGTCTTAATATGGGTCGAGTGTCGAAGGTGACTTATAACCTAGCTCGAATAACCTCTTTCTAGCATGGTGAGGATTCATGTATTACCCAGATTAATTCTTCGACACATTAAAAAGTAGGTAGGGTATGGTCTATAGCCCGGTTCATATGCTCGCATAGTTGATCATACGTTGGAATACTATGGCAGTACTTAGGATCCTAGCTATAATTGCCAGGTGATCTGCTATCGAGGATTTAGGGTTTACGTTGCATTGGTGTTTGGCCTGCCAACCTTTGTCGTTGATTTCTATCCTCGACACCTGTGCTAACCTTGCGATGGTACCGCGTGCCAGGTGATTACTTACAACATTGAATGAGTTACTTATTATGGAGACTTGGTGTTCACGCCAGTTATTGGAGGTGAAGTATTGTTCGAACGACTCCATACCTGTCATTACAACCTTGTTGATAATGTTGTATGCTCTGTCAGGTCACGTTAACTCTTTGGTCCGGTCGCTCTGTAAGTGTTGGATGGCTCTGTCATGCTTCTATACTTATCCCTTGCGTCGTGATACTCTGTTATACTTCTACGCGTCGGCTCTTGAATAGGGTTGATAGGGTTTGCTAATTCTGTCGTTGGTAATTCTTAACACCACTCCCTGCTGGCACTGTCATGGCGTTGTTCGATAAGTGTCACCCGGTCCTTATTTGAGAATTTCTTGAAACCTTAACTCCTTAATATGGTCACTCTGTCTGGTTGGATGACTCTGTCTCACTGCTATACTTATCTTTCGCATTGATAAACTCTGTCCTATTCCTGCGTTGTCACCCGTGTCAGCTTAGATGAGGGTTGATAGGGTTTTGTTAATTGCTGCTGATAACTGTATTGCTCGACCATGAGGAAGGGATTCCTCCAAACCCCGCTGCGGCTGTCGGCTCGATAGAGGTATACCGGGTAATTCTTTATTCAAACGTTAAGACATTTGTTGATTCCTTTATTTGTTAAGGCTATAGCTGATACATTTATTTATTACGACTGTCAATAGCATATCTGTGATTTGAACATCTTCGGGTTCTTGTTTGAGGTAAAGATAGAGGATTAAGGGTTGTCGATTCTGTTGAAGAGGATTAAGGGTTATTTTCGTACTCGAATTATTCTACTATGATTTCTTCTCATCTAGAGAAACCTTAAATTCATATGTCATTTAGGGAGGTTGGATGCCCATATATGTTTCTATAATTCATTTGTTACCAAGCTCCTCTCAGCATGTGGCGCTGGATATGATGGCCATATAACACAATACATGTGGTGCATGGTTATAATGGTGGAAGGGTACAACGAGGTTAAGGTAATGTGGGTGTACTCTATTGTGTCTAGTCAAGGATTGATGGCATGTAATGGAGTTTATGGCTAGCGGTGGCAATGCAGTTCAATAATAGCGACACAATGTGGAAGCTGACGAGTTGGAAGGTGGAGTGGCTTAGAGCTTGAACCTTTGGCATTGATTCGGTTTGCAACATTAAAATCACTATTTTTACACCCAGTGGCTCTCGATTCTCTCGACGCCATGGAGACTTGAGGCAGGTTTGCCCTAAACGTAGAGGAAATTGAGTAATTTAAAAAAACGTGGACTTAGTTTTCAGCCTTTCTATATTGGTATCTTTGATGGTGGTTCCTTAACATAGTGGGTGATGATCATCATGCTAAGGGGTGGGAGAGCGGGGAGAAGTGGGAGATGAAGAGGTTACGCGTGTCTTCCCCATACTACACTAGAGGCAACGACTACTGTTTAAACATATCATAACCAAACTCCCAAAAAATCGCAAGAGGCAGAGGTGATATTGCACCAAGCTCACACGCAAGACGAGGAGTTGGATGAGGAAATGGATCTATGGGTTTCAGATACATGTCCTGGCAAGAGTTTTGATACAAAATTATATCGCACGGTTGACCTTTACTAGCATATGAACAAGTGTGCAAGAAAACAATGAAGCTAAGAAAACAATGAAGTGTTGCTTCAACTGGATGAGATTCATTCTCAATTTCAACTTCTGAAAGACATACCATGGAATATGCATATAATTGAGGCCAAGATAAATATATTGGCCAAGGTAATAGGAATGCTTGAATTCAAAGTGAAGGATGTCATTGAAGAACTTGCACTAGCTTCTCTAATTGCCATCCCTTCAGACGAAGAGACTGAGAAATGTGTTCCCTCTTTACGGTTTTGTGTTCTTTGTTTTTTTAATGAAGGACGTGAAGGATATATTTTTCTTTATCTATAGTGGTATAAATATAGGTAAATAAAAATCTATACTTTCTTAATTGTATAATCTTTGTTTTGAACTAGGAGGCATGGTCTATTTTCCTTTGGATAGACGAGGTAATCCAAGACATAGAACTGATGGATATGCTTTGATGCAGAAAGTGTGATAAACATAGCATCCTCAATTTGGTTGGTTTCCCATGTGGCAAGCCATCTTGGAAAATTTTTGTATCAGTATGTGAAATATCAATCTAGTAGAAAAAACCTACCTTGCTTAAAAAAACTATTACTACAAGAGTGAGGGGATTTTGTTTATAATACATATAGTAATTTTTAAAATGCCATGGATAATTTGAGTATAACCTCATTAGTACTTTGGTGATTGGAAGAGTAAGGGATCAAAAGTTAATGGCGATATTGTGTGGAAGTTAATTGTTCCGATTTTTCTGGTATGGTATTTAAAAATTGACAAAAGATAGGTTTCTTTTAGAATTCGTTATAAAAGCTCTTGAGTCCCAAACCCACACTAGTTATGGTTTTGAATCTCATAGATGTTTTTAACATGGGCACTAACACCAACACCCATTGAATTCAATATGCATTTGGCAATTGGTGTTGCACCCTAAAAGAAGATATCTGCGAGGAAGAAATACAATATTCATAAATAACACACAATATTAAAATAAAGTGGAGTAAGACAATTCAAAATGGCCAAATAAAGTAGCTTGTTAAAAACTATTCATAAATAATACAATCAATTTTAAAATAAAGTGGAGTAAGATAATTCAAAATGGCCAAATAAAGTACCTTGTTAAAATTTGGCTGGTAGTAGTGAATATTGTATATCAGGATATTGGTTACGACAGATGTAAGAAAATATTTTCTCTGATTCTAATAGAATATCGGGAAAATGGTTTTTTCCTTTTTGAAAAAAAAAAGTACCTTGTTAAAAATTATTCATAATTAATACATGTACAATATTAAAATAAAGTGGAGTATGATAATTCAAAATTCCCTTGTTATAGTGATCCTATCCTAAATATATCTCTTTAATATAGATTTCAATGTACATATGGAGGCTAACTCAAAATGACCATATGAATCAACATGGTAATTATAATATGATTTTAATTGCTATTGAAGCAATAGATATCACTTCTTAGACATTGAGAGGAAGACACCTTAATGTCATTTGGTGATAAGGATTGATACAAGGGTGCACGTGGTTAAATAAAACACTAGCAAGACTTAAATGAGCCATTAAGTTACAATGCATTGCCTTGAATGTACTTTCGAAGGACATACCTTTAGGCTTGGTACAAGTGTTGTTCGGCATGTTGAATGCATGGATACGATGGTTATAATGATGCCACATCTCCAACTCTCTTCCAAATTGGGAGGTCTCTCATTCTCGCTAATCTTACAACCACATTTATTTTTATACTTTCGGGTTTAAAGAAAATAATGTATGACTTACTTTTAAGAACCCATCTTATTTTCTCTAAATTTAATACAAAAAGAAGAGTTTGATGCAAGATACTGTTGTTCCCTGGGTTATTGCTATACAAATCTACACATATATATTCATAGACTTGTTTCCCATTTCTTTAGGGTGAATTCCCCATAATTTAATGCTACTTCGAGTAATATATAATATAAAATGAAGTTTCACAGGCTTCATCTAGGTATGAAGGTTGAAAGTTTAGATTGGCCTCTGCAAATATGAATTCATCTAATGAGGCAATACTCATGGAAAGGTAGCATAATTTTAGGTGAGTTTGTCCCTTCTCCAAGCTATATCGTGCCATGATTTGTATGGGATTGAATTTAAGAAAAGGCGCAATCACACATAAAATAAAACAAAACAATGAATAAAATTTCCAGATTTTAAATGACATGTCAACGGGTGGGAAACCCAAGAATACATGTGTCGAATCCAAGCACCTGGCCAACCAACCCATCATACCAACGCTGCCAACCTCGCCACCCGCAACTAAATTCCCACTTAGGTGTGGTGTCATGTGTGGTTGCAACAATGTGACGGCGAATAAATAACACTTTGTGACTTTGTGACTTGCAGAACAATGAAGCAAGGCTAGCATGAGTAAGGTAGCCATACCTTATGTTATCACGAGCAAGAGGTATCTATCTAGTCTTGAATTAATCACAAATGTGACGGCCCACCAAGTTTTTGTTTTATTGCAATAAAGATTTCATATCGTATAGTTTTTGTTTTATTATGTATTAAGTGTATTTAAAAAGCACATAAGAAGTGTATTTAATAAAGAGAGGGCAGCGTGAGGTTTATTATAATAAGTGTATTTAATAAAGAGAGGGCAGCGTGAGGTTTATTATCGTGGACATCAAAGGCGGTGGATTTCAAACATTTCACAACGGAATTCAAATCTTCAAAGGCGACATTATGCAGGGTGGGTTGATGTTAAGTAACAGGCGGAGTTCATATCGGCAGCTGGGAGAAGAGAAAAATATCGCAGCTGGTAGAAGAGAAGAATCGAAGAGTTGATACGAACGTCTTCTGCTTTTTTTGGTTTTTATGTTCTCTCCGTACAAGCATGGCCATGCTGAATTGTTTTTTTTTCTTCCATTGTGTCTCTGTTGTCTTTCTTTTTCATTTGGTATCTCTGTTTTCTTTCTTTCTTTTTATTTAAATATTTCATTTCTATATTTCATTTTCATTTCTATTCTGGTTCGTTCGTTTCTGTTTTGGGTTGGGCTCGGGGAAGGTGTTTGGGCTTAGTTTGCTCGAGAGGGCGATGCTGGCGAGGGACTCACAATTAGCATTCCAAGCCGTGGGTGTCAGCGGATGAATAACAACAAACAAGGTATTTATTGTTCATATTTTTGGAAAAGGTATCTGAACCTAGGGTTATTAAATTTGAGCAATGTAGCATAAATCCATTTTGAACTTAGGCAGCTACGGTTATCTATAATTTTTTTGCCGTGGATTTATATTTCTGATACATCTAAATTATTTTGGCACTGTTTGTTAAATCCGAGCGCGGGTTTATGAAATTCGAAGAAGATAAGTTGTGGGTGTGTTTATTTCAATTTTGTTTAGCACTGTTTGTTAAATCCGACCCTGGGTTTATTAAATTCGAAGAAGATAAGTCGTGGGTGTGTTTATTTCAATTTTGTTTAGCACTGTTTGTTAAATCCGACCCTGGGTTTATTAAATTCGAAGAAGATAAGTCGTGGGTGTGTTTATTTCAGTTTATTAAATTCGAATAAGTTGTGGGTGTGTTTATTTAAGTTTCGTTTGGCACTGTTTGTTAAATCCGAGCGTGGGTTTATTAAATTCGAAGAAGATATGGCTGATCTAGGAGGGATCACATTGGTGGGAGGGCCTATCAATTCATAAGCAAGCGTGTGCTTTCACTTCTGGCTTTGATGCTTTCACTCGGTAAACTGTAACTTAATTTGGATCTTGCAATGTGCTCCTTTCACTGATTTATAAATGAAACATTTATTTCGTGATGGTCCCTCCGCCTCAGGCCTGGGCGCCTTATTCCGAATATCAAGGGGTGAGGGGCGCCCGGAGGAACAGCTGCGGATGAGGAAACCATTCCGCCAGGATATTCGGCTCGTTGTCAGATTTAAGCCGTGGGTATGTTTATTTCAATTTCGTTTGGCATTGTTTGTTAAATTCTAGCGTGGGTTTATTAAATTCGAAGAAGATAAGTTGTGGGTGTGTTTATTTCAGTTTATTAAATTCGAATAAGATAAGTTGTGGGTGTGTTTATATTTCAGTTTCGTTTGGCACTGTCTGTTAAATCAAAAGCGTGGGTTTATTAAATTTGAAGAAGATAAGTTGTGGGTGTGTTTATTTCAATTTCGTTTGGCACTGTTTGTTAAATCCGAGCGTGGGTTTATTAAATTCGAAGAAGATAAGTTGTGGGTGTGTTTATTTCAATTGTTTTTAATTTCTTGGCACTGTTTGCTAAATCCGACCCTTGGTTTATTAACTCCAAAGAAGATTCGTTGTCGGTGTATTTATTTCAATTTAACAGTAAATTCTCTGAAGCTGCTGGATCTTCTTTGACGTTGAAATTTAAATTTAGGATTGTAGAGTTATGGTTTATAAGTATTATTTTATGCATCACCTGTTCTTCTGGTTTATAGGCTTTAATAATTTGGCAATGTCTATTATTACTTAAGCCGCTACCATTATCTATTTTTTTAGGTTTATATTTAATAATACATCTAAATTTTTTTGGCAATGTTGGTTAAATCTGAGCATTTGTTTATTAAAAAGAATAGGGAGGTTTCTATCTGTTGGTATAGAATTTTTTTTGGCACTGTTGGTTAAATCCGAGCCTCTGTTTATTAAAAAGAGCAGGGAGGTTTCTATCCGTCTTTATACTCCAGTTGCATTGGTTGGGGTGTGGTTAAGTTTTTATTGTCTTTAGGATGTTTTCATTTGACCAAAACCTAGGAATGGTTGAGTTGCAATCTTTTTGTTGAGAGTTGGATGCTGTAGCCTCTTTTTCTTTTCCTTTTTGCAATAAAAAGATCTGGTACTCATTTGACAATCTCCCCCTTTCATTTTCCTACTCTTTTCTTTTGGCAATAAAAGAGAACTGGTGCTTATCGTTTTCTTGTATTTTTGCCATTAAAAAGAGAACTGGTGCTTATCGTTTTCTTGTCTTTTGGGCATTAAAAAGATCTGGCACTCATCTATCATTTTCCTACTCTTTTGGCAATAAAAGAGAACTGGTGCTTATCGTTTTCTTGTATTTTTGGCATTAAAAAGAGAACTGGTGCTTATCGTTTTCTTGTCTTTTGGGCATTAAAAAGATCTGGCACTCATCTATCTTTGACTGTTATTCTTCTCTTTTTGGCAATAAAAAGAACTGGTTCGCATCTCTTTCTCTTTTTCCGGTTCTCATCTCTTTACTGACAGCGATGTTGTATCCTTTTACTGACATCGACGTTGTATCCTTAACTGTTATTCTTCTCTTTTTGGGCAATAAAAATTGGGCCTCTGATGGACTTTAAACCCTACTAAGACCATAATATAAGGATCATCGACAAGTGTATTTGAACTAATACACTTCCCTTAGGTTGTATCTTTCATATAAAGACAAAACTGTTAAAAGTCTATATCTCGGCTGTTATTCCATGTACAAAACAGGATTAAAGAAATAGACAGAGTTAAACTATCGAACTATGACTAGTTTGGCTCCTCCATCATCTTTGGCAACCTCCACCAACATAAAACCCCACTCCACTAGCACTTTAATCCTTGTGTGCTAAACTTCTTAACGCTAAAACATACCTTGTGACCAAAGCACACAACCCAGGGCCTATTGCAATGATCCGAAGGCGCTGTACCATAACAACACATGACTTAGGGTTTACTGCAATGCCAAAACGCAGGTTGGGAGTTCAGGTGCTTCGACATGCGCCTCGTCATATGACATGAGACCACAACCCGGAAGTAGTATTCATCGCACTGCCATGGTGCACTTATCCTTCGCACTAGTTTGACTGCGAAATACACTTAAAACCATTGATCTCCTTCACAACGCACAGTAGCCGTTTATCTCTGGATGCATCACTTTGTTTAATCTCTGCGCATATAGATTTGGCTCCTACCCTAGCTTCTACAGTGCAATTCCATCCCTCCAAAATGGATTCACTCAGCGACGCAACTGTGACACTCTCTAGTCTGCGCCTGAAACAAATGAAAATATTCCACAGTGCTTCCAGAATTCGACCCCTAATGCTCGTCCAATGCTTGGGTTCTTAACACTGCGACTGTGTTCCTTTTTCCATAGTCACAGAACCCATAAATGTATTCACAATTTCTCAATGCTCCCTTAATACGACCGTGTGTATACAGATTTATATGCTCAACTCTGAAATTACACCTGTTATTTCGTGAATGACGATGAGAATGGAATGAAATCAACGACGTTGTATCTCTCTGTATATAAAACCTCCAAATTTGACTGTATATTTATGTAGTTATACAAAAATACCTGATTAAGAATTCACAGATGCTTGAAATTCTTCCCATTTTTATTCAGCTACAACAATCTTCTCAGTAGAATACACTCTCCCATTTTTCCTCTCTCGACTCTCTACCTTTCTTGTGTAATGCCCTTCTTCATCCCAAAGAAAACCTAACTACTAACAACCCTCTCCACAAATATATGGAATCTTTCTAAATTTGCTAAAATGCTGCAACCAACTATAACCTAGGTGGCTCAGTCTCAGGGAGCTTTAAACTGCCATATATTCTTATTTTGACTTAGAAATTGTCAGCATACAAAACTGACAATAATTATCCCCTAAACATTTTCAATAATAAAAATCTCCAAATTCTTAGGACTGCTAGTCGTCTTCCAAAGCCACAACATGTGACCAACTTGTCACATTGCCGGCCCTGCCTGCTAATCCTTTTCCAAAGCAACAACATGTGACCAACTTGTCACATTGCCGGCCCTGCCTTTGATGCTCCTGCATCATCCTCTTCTTTATTGCTGGGTAAGGGCAATAAAACTAACTGTTATTCTTCTCTTTTTGGGCAATAAAAAGAATGGGCTGTCTTCTCTTTACTACTTTTTACTTACAGTTCTTTTTACTTCTTTTAACTTACAGCTGGATGTTGCATCTTCTTATTTCTATTTTTGGCAGTAAAAAAAGGAGAGTATTTGAAAGATTAAACTTCTTATTCTTTTTTGTTTTTGACAATAAAAAAACATGAGAGGTTGTGAAAGATATACCTCTCTTTATGGACAATAAAAAGAATGTTGAATAATTTGCAAAAAAAAAAACGAGTGTTGATATTGTGTGTGAGTAGTGAATAATATGAAAAAAAAATAAATTGGAAGTGTTGATATTTTGTGTGAGAGTAGTCTTGGCACTTGAGAGTGTGATTCTGCTAGTGATTTTTGTCTTGTGGAGGTGGTGTGCTTATTTTAATTATTTTTCATTTTTTTAAATTCAGTGCCAATGCTGGATAAGAAGGAAGAGTTGATGCCAGGGTATGTCACTTGCATTTATCTTTTGATTTTTTTTAATAATTTTTGACATATTAGTTTGAGTTTTTGTAAATCTAATATTTTGTTTCTTTAACAGGTAGACATGTAGATGGAACAAAAGGAATATCTTAGGAAAATGAAGATGGAGAATGCAAGACACAGAATATTATAGGAAAAGATATAAAAAAAGTGACGAGAGTAGTTTATGAAAATGTAATCATCATTTTTGATGTACTCAAAAACTTCTGCATTAATAAAATTGTTTTTCTATTGGGAGAAGGGGTTAGTCCCTTCTCCAAGCCTCTAGGATAGCTATGGCCAAAGCTATCTTAGAGGAGTGTGTGACTATGTGAGTTTAGATTTTTAGATTTTCTTTTAATATTAATGCTTAATATATGTAATATTAATTTTGAATTAAATTTTTAATAAAATTTGATTATAATAAAATAGACATTTCAAAATTAATTTTCAATAATAAATGATTGTTCATCTCAAATTTAATGCATTTTAATTTAATTGTTCAGTTAACTTTCATGAAAACTGCCACATAAATTGATCTTTTGCAAATAAATGTTTAATGAAAATGAAATGAAAACTGTTACATAAATTGATTTTTTGCAAATAAATGTTTAATGGAAATGAAAATTTGTAAATTGTAGTTTTTTTGCAAATAAATATTTAATGAAAATGAAAATTTGAATATGTTTATTAATTGAAAATATTCTATAAATGCATTTATTTAATGAAATGGGATAAAAGTTGTCACATAAATAAATTTACTTAATTAACTTGGATAAAAAAGTGTCACATAAATGGATTTATTTAATTTACTTGGACAGTTTGGGATAAAAGTTGTCACATAAATAAATTTACTTAATTAACTTGGATAAAAAAGTGTCACATAAATGGATTTATTTAATTTACTTGGACAGTTTGGGATAAAAGTTGTCACATAAATAAATTTACTTAATTAACTTGGATAAAAAAGTGTCACATAAATGGATTTATTTAATTTACTTGGACAGTTAATGGATTTGGAAAACTGTCGCATAAATTGAAATGAAAATTTGAAGATGTTTATTAAATGAAAATATTCTATGAATGGATTTATTTAATTAAATGGGATAAAAGTTGTTACATAAATGAATTTATTTAATTAAATGGGATAAAAGTTCACGAAAATGGATTTTTACTTGATTAACTTGGATAAAAAACTGTCACATAAATGGATTTTTACTTGATTAACTTGGATAAAAAACTGTCACATAAATGGATTTATTTAATTTAATTGGATGAAAACTATCACATAAATTGATTATTCCAAATAAAATAATTTGTTTGCAAGTAAATGTATAATTTATAACACTTGATTAACTTGCATGAAAACTGTCACAACATTCTTAATAAAATAATTTGTTTGCAAATAAATGTATAATTTATATTGCTTGATTAACTTGCATGAAAACTGTCACATAAATTGATTATTCTAAATAAAATGACTTTTTACAAATAAATGGATTTATTTAATTAACTTGGATGAAAAGTATTACACAAATTGATTATTATAAATAAAATAATTTGTTTGCAAATAAATGTATAATTTATATTACTTGATTAACATAAATTGATTATTCCAAATAAAAAAATTGTTTGCAAGTAAATGTATAATTGATAATACTTGATTAACTTGCATGAAAACTGTCACATAAATTGATTATTCTAAATAAAATGACTTTTTGCCAATAAATGTTTAATTTATAATACTTGATTAACTTGCATGAAAACAGTCACATAAATATATTCACTTAATTAACTAATTGATTATTCTAAATAAAATGATTTTTTGCAAATAATTGTTTGATGAAAATGAATTTTTTTTTATGATTCCTAATTTGTAATAATTGATAAACTTGCATGAAGACTATCGCATAAATCCATTTAATTAATTAATTAATTAACTTGGATAAAAACTGTCACATAAATTGATTATTTTAATTAAAATTAGATTTAAATTTGTTTACTAATGAAAAATATTTTATATTTTAGAATTTGTTAATTTAACTCGTATGAAAACTGATTATTCCACTTAAATTGATATTCTAAATTTGTTTACTAAAACAATAATTTATAATTCATTAATTTAACTTAATTAACTTGGATGAAAACCGTCGTGTAAATTGATTATTTTAATTAAAATGAATTTTAAATTTGTTTTCCAATGAAAAATATTTTATATTTTATAATTTGTTAACTTGTATGAAAACTGATTATTCCACTTAAATTGATATTTTAAATTTTTTTTACTAAAACAATAATTTATAATTCATTAATTTAACTTGTACGAAAATTAGCACCTGAAAAGAATATTCTAATTAAAATGAAATTTTAAATTTGTTTACTAAAAAAATAAATTTAATAATTTATAATTAATTAATTTAATTTCCACTTAAATTGATATTTTAAATTTTTTTTACTAGAACAATAATTTATAATTCATTAATTTAACTTGTACGAAAATTAGCACTTGAAAAGATTATTCTAATTAAAATGAAATTTTAAATTTGTTTACTAAAAAAATAAATTTAATAATTTATAATTAATTAATTTAATTTGTATGAATATTAGCATTTAAATTGATTTATTGCAATGAAAAATAATATTTGATAATTTATAATTTATTAATGTAACTTATGAAAATTAGCACTTAAATTGATTTGCTGCAAAGAGATGTTTAATGAAAAGATGAGATTTTAAAATTTATTTAATAACTAATAAGAAAGTTTAAATATTATGTGTTGTGTTTATGTTATGTTTATATGTTGTTTGTTGTGTAGAGGGATTCTACACAATAAATTTTGATGTTTAATTGATTATGATGGTTAATGTAGGATTAAATTTTAAATTTGTAAATTGATTTTGATGTTTAATTGTTGATGAAATTTTATTGCAAATTTATATTTGAGTTGTTTTTAATGGTAAATAAATGTTTTTATTTAAAAATAATTTTTTTATTAAATAAATGTATTTTTTAATTTAATGTTTTATTTAAAATTCATGAAAATTAATTTTACTACTAATGTCACAAAATTCTGATTTGATTTTTAAATTTTATTAATAACTAATAAGAAATTTTAAATATTACGTGTTGTGTTTATGTTATGTTTATATGTTGTTAGTTGCGAGGGATTCTACACAATAAATAAAATACATTAAATTTCACACAAATTGATTTTGATGTTTTAATGGATTTTAAATTTGTGTTATAAATTTATACTTCAAATAAGAGTTCTTATACAACATATATTAAATTTAGCACATAAATTGCTTTTGATGTTTAATGTAGGATTAAATTTTAAATTTGTAAATTGATTTTGATGTTTAATTGTTGATGAAATTTTATTGCAAATTTATATTTGAGTTGTTTTTAATGGTAAATAAGTGTTTGTAATTAAAAGTAGTTTTTTATTAAATAAATTTATATTTTAATTTAAGGTTTTATTTAAAATTCATGAAATTAATTTTATTACCGATGTCAAAAAAAATTGATTTTTTCGAATGTTTAATCTAGTGTTTTATTTAAAATAAAAAAAGTTAATTTTATTACCAATGTCAAAAAAATTTGATTTTTTGGAATGATTAATCTAGTGTTTTATTTAAAATAAAAAAAAGTTAATTTTATTACCAATTTGTCACAAAATTTAGATTTTTAATTGTTTAATAAAGTGTTTTTCATAAAATCAATTTTATTGCAATGTTACAAATTGGTATATTTAATTAAAATAGGTTTTCAAAATTTAATATTTAATTAAAATAAGTTTTCAAAATTTAATGATTATTGTTGTGTGTTACAAATTGATATATTTATTAAAATAGATTTTCAAAATTTAATAATTTAGGTTGTGTTCATGTTTGTGATGTTTTCTAATAAAAAATTAAATGAATTTTAATTTTATTGCAATGTAACAAATTGATATATTTAATTAAAATAGGTTTTCAAAATTTAATATTTAATGATATGTTACAAATTAATATATTTAAATAAAAGAGGTTTTCAAAATTTAATATTTAATGTTGTAGTTATGTTACAAATTGATATATTTAATTAAAATAAGTTTTCAAAATTTAATGATTATTGTTGTGTGTTACAAATTGATATATTTATTAAAATAGATTTTCAAAATTTAATCATTTAGGTTGTGTTTATATTTGTGATGTTTTCTAATAAAAAATTAAATGAATTTTAATTTTATTGCAATGTTACAAATTGATATATTTAATTAATATAGGTTTTCAAAATTTAATATTTAATGATATGTTACAAATTAATATATTTAATTAAAAGAGGTTTTCAAAATTTAATATTTAATGTTGTAGTTATGTTACAAATTGATATATTTAATTAAAATAAGTTTTCAAAATTTAATGATTATTGTTGTGTGTTACAAATTGATATATTTATTAAAATAGATTTTCAAAATTTAATCATTTAGGTTGTGTTTATATTTGTGATGTTTTCTAATAAAAAATTAAATGAATTTTTAATTTAATAAAAAACAAAAACAATTTTGGTTTGAATATTTTGTAATTGTTAATTTGTAATTTTTTAATAAAATTACTCTATATATATCCTAATTTTCTGGAATATTGATGTGTTACAGATTTATGTTTAATGAAAATACATAATGTGTTTGTATGTGAAATAGTTAAACATATGTAGAATGCTCAACATTGTATTTCAAAATAAAGAAATAATATATTTCATAGTTTTTCTTTGTGATGTTTTCTAATAAAAAATTAAGTGAATTTTTAGTTTAATAAAAATTGTAAATGTTAATTTGTATTTTTTTAATAAAATTATTTTATATATATCCTAATTATCCCAAATATTGATGTGTTACAAATTTATGTTTAATGAAAATAGAGAATGTGTTTGTATGTGAAATAATTATACATATGTAGAATGATCAAACATTGTATTTCAAAATAAACAAATATTATATTTCACATATATATTAATAAAAATGATATTAAAATTTTTTAATTTAATTTAATTGTTTTAATTGTAATGTTATTTGGTTATATATGAATCATAATAATAATCAAAATTTCAATTTAATTTGTAATTCTTAATATGTAATTTTTTATTTTTTAATAAAATTATTTGACATATATCCCAAGTATCTCTAATGTTGATGTGTTACAAATTTATGCTTAATGAAAATACAAAATGTGTTTGTCTGTGTACAATAATTATAAATATGTAGAATGATCAACATTGTTTTTCAAAATAAACAAATATTATATTCATAGTTAATTTCATATAAATATTAATAAAAATGATATTTCAAAATGAAAATTTCAATTTAGTTTAATTGTTTTAATTCTAATGTTATTTGGTTATATATGAATCATAATTATAAGCAAATTTTCAATTTAATATAATAGTTTTAATTCTAATGTTATTTGGTTATATA
>Ga0213500_10000031_pt1 | contig 16639 bp, 13 predicted proteins | sample Redfir_Yose_2_Me_FD_150978 | JGI IMG/M metagenome (GOLD analysis project Ga0213500, IMG submission 150978) | Leaf-associated microbial communities from Abies magnifica in Yosemite National Park, California, United States - Redfir_Yose_2 | ecosystem: Host-associated > Plants > Phyllosphere >...
TAAATGACTAAAAAATTTTAGTCATAAATGACTAAAAAATTTTAGTCATAAATGACTAAAAAAATTTAGTCATTTGACAATTTTTCTGTTTGATCACTTTGGTCATAAATTTAGTCATTTATTTAGTCATTTATTGTTGAAAACTGGTCATTTATTTAGTCAGTTGCACTGTCTATTGGTCATTTATTTAGTCATCTTCATCGTCAACTAGTCATTTATTTAGTCATCTTCAGTGTCAACTGGTCATTTATTTAGTCATATGTATTGTCAACTAGTCATTCATTTAGTCATCTACACTGTCAACTGGTCATTTATTTAGTCATCTGCAATGTCAACTGGTCATTTATTTAGTCATTTGTGTGACTGATTTTCGTCCATTAGTAATATATTTAGTCATTTGTATCACTAATTTTTGTCCATTAGTAATATATTTAGTCATTGTAGTCATTTATTTAGTCATTTTTATTCATTGATTTATGTAGATAGGGCACGGAGGAATCGAACCACCAACCGCCTGCCTATATGGCAGGTGCTCTTCCATTGAGCTAGTACCCTTAAATAGAATATATTCATAAATAAATCTATATTCTTTCATTTGAATCTAAACATATGAAACTTATAGTATCCAACTCTACATTATGAATCTCCACTACTTTCTAAAATAAATGTGTTTAGAGAGAAGACTTTATGGGTTGCATCAGTTTTTTAAAGTATGATTAAGAGGACCCTGCGGGGATTGTTTACATACGCTCGTATTTGTGTGGACATCGACCTTAGTAAAGGTCTTCCAGACAGAATGTTGTTAAAACATGGAAATTTCAAATGGATCCAAAGCTTGGACTATGAAAATACTTCTTTTAGGTGTCAGTATTGTCATCAAGCAGGTCACCTTCAGGAAACTTGTCCACAAGCAAGAAGACAACCTAAAAAGTGAAGTGGGTAGCTCTTCAAATCTAATAGATGGTAGCCATATAATTCTCCTTCAGAGGATGGACTGTCTCACCATAATTGATGAAAAACTATTAGTTCACTCCTAAACTTATCCTTGAAAATTCCAGCAATGTATCTCCTCATAATAAGCATGAAACCATATGATACAAAAATTCAATAAGCACATATTTTATCTTAGATCCTAGAGATTAATAGTGATACCCTTTACCTTGATGGGAAGCACGCCATCAAACTGGAAACACTTCATCTCGATGTCTGCTCTTATTTTCAAAGGTTGTGGGGTCATTCGCCTTCTAATGTTTTTCACTAATGCTTCTTTAACCTCATCCTACATAGCAGACACCACTTTCGTCACCTGTAAACAACATGTTTCTTTAGGAGATTATGAATGAAATTGATATATAAATCTCCCAACAATATGCAACCATCAATCTCTTAAGAACCTACCTCTTGTCCATTTGGACCTGTCTCTTTGACTTCACTGGTTAGCAAATTCAAGACTGAATCTGGATTTGTAACTATCACCTTAAATGCCTGTCACAATTAGATCATAAAGAGTGTATATAATCAGATATAAGTTACAATATACTACATCACATAGAGGAGAAAAAATAAAATTGGAACGGAAGTAGCATGACATACCTCAAAAGCATGTCCATGTTTTCTGTACAAAGGCCAACCAACGTGGATGTACAAATCCTACCAAAAAATGAATGTAGTAAGAATTAGATACAATGGAAACATGCAATGCAATTCTAGAAAAAAAAACCTATTTCTTGCAGATAACCAAGTTAATTGAGTCAACGCATGACAACGGACTTTTGAACCCAAGTCCATGTCTACTATCTCCGTATTTAGACATGCATTCAACAACCAACATTTCAACCCAAGTCTGTAACTATTACTTGTGTAGATAATACAAGTAGAGGGGGAGAGTGCAATGTATGATAATACGTGTAAAACATAGGTTATGAAATTTGTAATCATGCAAGGTGTTGAAATAGACCGCATTTTAGAGGCAAAAATATATTTTTTCCAAACAAAAGAACATATTTTCTATTCCAGTGAAGAACAAAAAATACATTCTGTAGGTGCTCTAGGCACAGTACCAGTGATAATGGGAGCTAGAACTCTTCGTTATCATTAAAAAATTTAACCAAAAGAAGTTCTGCTTATAATAAGCTCATCAGTCCATATGATCTACAAATTAAAGCTTACATAGACAAGTAAAAATGAGTTGTTTCTCCTCCTAGTAGGACAATTACAACTGACAATAGTTCAGAACTTACAAGCAAACCCCGGCTAAGGATTCTCCCAACTAAAAGTTCAGATCCCTGACATTAACAGTGGCCTATCCATCCAGCTTTTCTTCAGTGACAACCTGCCCCACATGGGAAAGTCAACCTTCCTTAGATAAAGCATCTGCTGTTGAAAGATATCAGTGAAAGAGATAAGATCAAAACAGGATTTGACTTCTCTTATACTTACAATAAGTGGAAGCATTTGTATGTTCTGGAGCTGTAGATGACCATTCATCCATGAGATGACAAGTTTAGAGTCCCTAAACACTTATCTGCCTCAAAACCTAGCTCCTGACCCAAATTCAAGAGGATTTGCAAAGCCATGAGTTCTCCATAATTGTTAGAACCATTTCCAACATTTGCTTTGAACTTGAATAGATGAGTATCTGAAAGAAAGATGAGTCCTCCTATTCCACAGATAGCCTCTGTGCCCTGACAAGCACCATCAAAAAAACTCCAAGCAAATGAGTTGTCAACATGAAGAACACCAATCTGTCTAGGAAGGACAGTCTTTCCTGAAACCTAGTAGTGAGGGGCAACTGACGATGAGTGGATCTCAATGTCCTCCTTTTGCTGGAATAAACAAGTGGCAGGTGATTTGTGTGACTATTATAATGAAAGACGATAAAACCTTGTGATAAATCTTCTCTCCATTTTGTCTTTACCATGTGTAAATATGAAATGAGCCTTTTATCTCTCCCTTTTCCTTTTATAAGAAACCTTAGGTGGATTTATTTTGGTGGCTTTCTTCTTATGCACTATTTGATTTTCAATTCCATACTTCATTGCACATGTAAAAACTTTAGGGTTGTGTGTTTTTTGCCATGTAATAATTTGTTTGTTCAGTATGTCTTATTATCAGCGTGGTGGGAGAGGATATATCTTTGGTAGCTTACCATTCCCATGACATTTTGTGCTTCCTAAATATTTGTCTTTGTGCCTTGTCTCACCTTTGACCTTTTCAATTCATAGTCACACACGACATGTCGCCTCACCTTTGACCTTTTCAATTCATAGTCACACACGACATATCGCATGACTGAACTTCTTTGTGAGACACCACACTCCCAAATTGTTTTAACTGTTGTGTCATGTCACGATTTCTTCAAAAACATTCCTATCTTTGAATCCATGCAATTTTTCACATCTCACATACATTTAAACTTTAGTGCCTTTGTGAAATACTCCTTCACAATGTTGTCATTATTTCTCAAATTTTGAAGTTTCTTCTTCATGTGATACATTGCATATGTTTCTAAGTCATAATTTTGCAAACGTTGTGACAAAGGATCTTTAAAGAAAAGTTTATTTCAAAAGGATCACTAGGTTTGGAATCCAACCCGGGTGCATAAAGTCACAAAGTTCAAAAATATTGAAATTGAAAGGTTCGAGGAACTGTGAAAACTTTTGAAACTTAAAAAATCTGTGTTGAACTAAGATTGTCAATGGAAGAAATAAAGACTCAAAAAAAATTTCAAAATATTAAACTCAAAGATAAGTAAATTAGATATTCATGTTGAAGATTAAATGAAATCTAGGGGCTTTTGAGCAAGATCAAAAGCTTCATGAGATTCTGGTCTCACCAAACAATGAAGAGGAGTTTTCAAGCTTAATTTGATTAAGTCAAAACCAAAAATAAAACTAAGATCAATACCTCAATTGCCACAAAAATGAAAAATTAGGAGGGGTCCCCAATTTATACTTATTGTTATGTAATAAGAAGCAGGACTTGGGGGAGTTGTTGCTAGATCAACAATTGGTGATGCATTGAGTGAGACCAGTGAATCTCTGAAAATTAGTCGTTGGAACAACATAGGAACTAAGAAGGAAGTAATAATCTCTCAATGATGAATCTTAATTTCATCCATGGGTCCCCACCAGAAATTTACCACCCAACTACCTGCATAAGGGCCCAGTTTCAAGCTCGAGTAACCTGCTAGTTGGAGTTGAAGTGTCAAATTAATGAAGTTAATTCCATGACTTCCTTATAGCCTTAGATGCCAACATGGTACAACCGAGTTGTTGTAGAAGTGGGATGTCAAAGATTTTCTCGGGTTATTTGGTCATGTTCTCTTAGTGTCACTTTGATGCTAGCGAGCATTATAGCCCTGGCAGAGTCACCTTGGTATCACAGGCATTGTTCCACTACTGGTGAGAATCCATAGTCTCAACAAATATACCTAGATGTCCTAAATGATCTGAAACTTGTTTCCCAATCCATTAACTTTTGATTTTTCTTTGAGCAAGAGGTGGATGGGGGAGATCAGTAACTCTTTAAAGGAACAAGGGATGACACTTGTTATTTTGAGAATCTATTAAGTATGCCTTTGTGCACGCGCGCGCGCGTATGTGTGTGTGTGTGTGTGTGTGACATGTAACATTTGAATATGACTAAATGTGAAATCAAAAAGACATCAATCATCATTATATGAGTGGATGAGACCCTATAGGTAACCAACAAGCTATTCAACACTTGACCTTGAACTACTCATGGGCTACTCCCCTAGCCAAATTTGTGTTCCACCACTGTGCTGAAATTTCTGATACTCTAAATAAGATTTTAAACAAATAGTTTCATGGGATAATGCTTTAATAAAATTTAAAAAAAAAATCCCATATCTTAACATAGTTGTGCTTAGAGTATTGAAATGGAATCTTAAGAGATTTCAATGCAAAAACATCCATCTTAAGGAGTAAACCAAAATGGTGAATTGAAATAAAGGAAACCATCAAAATAAAAATGTAATAGAAAATCAAAATTGAAAGTAAACTGCTCAAACTGAAAGAAATTAAAGTAAGGCATGAAATAAAAATAGTGAAAAAAAATAAATGGAAGTTTACTTATGTACATGCTAGCTGCTTTGAAAACAACTAAGTGAAATAACTCTTCAGAATCTTGCGATTGATAGGAAGGAGGTCTACTTTCCCTTCCAAATTTTTCAATTTGTATGTCTAGGTCAAGCTTCTCAGCTACTTGGAAAGGAACAAACTATATCTTTTAATATTTAGTGTGTTTCATTTTCTTCATGCAACTTGTCCCATTTCAATATAGATCTCCCACCTAGAAGTCCTTGTTCTCTGTAGATAATTTATCAAACCATATTTTGACTATATATTGGTGAACAACATTCTTATTCCTATCCTTCTCTCTTTCTTCCTCTGACTTCAATAAGGTATTAATCCATCTCTAAATGGCTAGACTTGTTTTCCTACCTAAGGCTTGGGATAATTGGAATGATGGAAGGAATATGTTTGGGGTAAGGATGGATTCCTTTATACCAACTTATGGGGGGGAGATCCTATGGTAGCGTTTGGAGTCATTTGATTAGCAAATAGGGCATTTGACAAAGCAATGTGCTAATTTCATTGATTGTCAACTACAATCTTCTTTAGAATACTGATCAAGTTCTTATTAAGGGACTCATCTACACCATTTCCTTGCAGGTAATATTTATATGAGTATCACATAATAATTCCCTTATGTAAATAAAACAAAATCAACTTTAAAGAAGAAACATAGGTAACATTGTTAAAAACAAGCATTGATGGAACACCATACTTAGTAATAAGACGTTGCTCCAAGAAATGAATGATTGTTGATCTTGATCATTGGCACAAATTTTGTTGCTTTTTTTTTTAAAACTGGGAAATTACAATGGCCTGATATTCCGAAGAATCAAGGCAATTTTGACCCCTGGCTGGAATGGAACCAATGACCTGTGGGGAACGCTGTCCTATTTTTTCCACATAATAACCATTGGACCACTCACTTGGGTCTGCACAAATTTTGTTCCTTATATAAAATATTCTATAGGAATCAATATAATGTATATTCTTCTTGGATGAATTTTGATTGGTTTCCCCTATAATTTTCAAGCCCCGCAGTTCAAAAGTTTCTTCAATACTTATAGAAAGGAGCAGATTCAAGACAAATAAGTTGAAATTGTGTTATGTGGAAATGAAGATCAACTTGCTCATATCTTCAAAAATTATTTTAGGAAGAGGATTCAGAAAGTTAGGAAAATGCTTGGTGTCAAAAGAAAATAAAAATATAAACAGATTATGGGGGGATGTTCATTATACACTGTCAATATAGACAAATTAAGGATAAGATTGGCCTATTCTAGGTTGAGCTATTCTTGATTGGAGGTTTAATCTCATCCTCGACAATTAATTTTGGAACAAATTTAGAAATATAAATATGTGTTCCTATGTAAAACAAGATACAAATTTATCCCCGGATCAGGTAAAAAGAGACAGGTGATAGTGCTATGAGCATGGCCCTTGGCCAACCCACGAGGCATGAGGGTACATGGCAAACACTGGCGGAGGGGAGTACATGCACCTTGTTTTATGGACAGATCAGTTTATAACACAGTTGAGGAGGGTAGCAGGGGTCTTCATGTGAAGTCCGCTCACTGCACACAGCAATTAACAATGTGCAGCGGCATCATGGATTCACAAGGTGCAAACTAGGTGGCAAATGCAAATATGATGGTTTTGAATGGAAGGAACATGGTTGTTAGCCTGAATAGGGGTGTTTTATCCAACTTTGGGCCACAGTCTCGGATAGATCCTAGGCTTGAGCAATGGGTGAGTCCCCATGGATTTGAGCTCACTCTGCTACTTCAGTTTTTTGTTTGGACCCAGCGCTTGCTTTCATTATTCTGAGCAACCCTCACTCCAGGAAAAACCAACCTCTATTGCCCCGGCTAGTCTTCTCTAGATTTCCTAGGTCATAGGATTGTTGCTTCTCTTTGCCCCTGCATAGGATTGTTTTTTCTTGGTCTGGGTCCTGCTTCTGGTGAAGCCTTGCAGAAGCTGGGTGCGAATCCTGGCATTTTTAGCATGTCTCCATGTAGCATTCAAAGGAATAGGGGGAAAGGGAGAGGTAGGGCAGGGCCCTCTAGTGTTGTCCAGGACTCCATACTTCAAAGTAATAATTCCAGGTACTCCTAAGTATGGCAAGTGTTAGCACCAGCATTGATATTTTTAATTAAAAAATATGCTGCATAAACAAGGTCGATTATGCAACGTATCCGTTTCTCAAGGTTCCATTGTCCTCGGGTTTTGGCAATAGATTATTGAAGGAAACACTCCTGATAATGTACAGAGACCAAGATGAAGAACAGCAGATGCTGGACCATTTACTATTTGTGAGTGATGTTTGTCCTTTCTGGGCAAAACCACCTGTACTTGGTATATCAAAACTTTCTGCCTTGAACTCCAAAATTGTGCCCAGTGATGCTGAGAAAAAATATGCATACGAGATTTCTAATGTTTGTGGACAAGATTGGTTTGGCCTTTGGCATGGATAAACTGCTCTGTGGTTCAATGAAAAAGACCTTACACATAACAAAATCATAAGGTCTTTTCAGATGTGTGATCAAGATGGGAGCGGATTCATAGATGACTAAGAATTGCAGAGGGCTCTGTCTTCGGCCAACCAATCATTCAGCCTCAAGACTGTTCATCTCCTCATGTTCGAATTCACTAGAAATAATTCCATAAAAATAGGGCCGCAGGAATTCACATCTTTGTGGCACAGTCTCCAAGCGTGGCGGGCAATTTGTTGTTGAATGTGGATCTTCTAAAGAGCTTTGCATCAGATTATTTCCAGAAATATCTAGGTTTAATTGTGTTGTTGAAGTTAGCCAAACAATCAATCCTGAAGGAACTAGTTCAAGTAAGGGTTCAGAGTGGAAAAATCTCGAAGCAGAACATAGAGTCTACAGTCAATTAGCTCGTAATCTTATGGCACATCCAATAGATAAGGGTTGCATACATCAGCCTATCAGTGCATCCAGCACTGACAATTTTCCAGATGAGAGCATTATGTATACTTAGAAAATTCTGTTTGGGATAAAGGTTTATTTGCCAATGCTCTAACTCCTGCAGTAGTTAGAAACCTTCCGGATGAAGCTGGCTCTTCACCAGCTGATATTGCAAAAGCTTTTATGGGTGTGCGACCTTATAGAGCATCTAGTTTAGCTATACAGAGTAGGCCATTTCGAGATGAAAATACACCAAGTAAATCGAATGGTCTCTCAATTGTACCAAGAACAGAAGGCTCGTTGATTGGGAATGGACAGGTTGAAGATAAATTTAAGACGCCACATTCTGCAAGGACAAGGAGTAGGATCTAGAGCCTAAGTCGTACTCCTTATGCTAGAAATGTTAATCAGCAGGCTCCTACTCAGCGTATAGATGATGGATTTCCAATCAGCACACCAGTATCTTAGTGGACACCAATACAATCTCCAATCACAGGTGGACGACAGATATTGAAGAGGAGGAGCTCTGTGTTGGATGATGAATTCACATCTGGAGGATCAATTAGGAGGACCCGGCATAAACCCATTTTTGTCAACCAGTTAAGGAATTCTAATCCTTGCAGTTCAACAAGTAATCAACTCATTCCATTTTTATCACCAAGAAATGATGGAGAACGAACTACATTGGAATCTGTCAAGAACCTGACTGGATTTGAGAGAGAGAATACATTTTATTCTCGAGAAGCCATGACAAAAGAATTATGTCTAGGCCAATGCATTCCCCCACAGTCAAGTGAAACAGCCAGGAAAATTTTGGAGCATTTAGACCGGATGGTGCCATCTCCTAAAGAAATATCTGCTGAAGCACAATTGGCCATTGCAAGGGATAAGTCCTCTAGTCAATTGACTCTTAGCATGCTGAATGGACAGGCACGTAGAAGTACGGAGTCCATAGATGCAGCTTCCCTTTTTGATAAATACAGTCCAATTTCTGTTGTTGAGAAAGATAAACAGTTGACTGGTCAAGGAGCCTCTAGTGCTGAGCAGAAATACGGGGTCAAGGGCAAAGCTCCTCTGTTCAGTCCAGTGGGAACATCTGTGGATTCCAGATCTAACAGGTTACATTACGGAAGGGCAGATTTATATTGAACAGATTAACCATGACATAAATGATAATGAGTCATACAAGGTGAAACCACCTGGCAACATTTAGGCATTGCTTTGGTTGATGAAGCTCGATGTGTACGATGGTGGAAGTCCCACAGAAGTTGCTGTTGAAGCTACGGAGATTACAACAAATAAAAAACAGTTACAGCCTTGAGATAAGAATAGGACATCTGGCAAATAGTTAATAGTTAAGAGACGGTTGAACTTTTAGTTTGTAACTACATGTAACCGGAGGAAATCTTTCTTATATATAATTTGAAATGTAAAGTGGAGAGGGGGTCCGATAGGAGGTCCGATAGGAAATCCGAGAGGGAGTCTGGAAGAGGGCCGAGAGGCTGGAGGCGAGCGGAACGTTATACCAGTTTTTGACAGTGTCAATGTACATGAACAGAATTGTATAAAAGACAATCACTCGCACCATAAGAGTGGGAGAGACCACAGAGATAATGGAACCCTAGTGGATTGCTTAACACTCCATCGACCTCACCAGTGAACCAATGCCCCATTAGCAGGGGTCAAGAAGCTGTTTGTATAATACAAACAAAATATACATAAGAATGGCTACAATTTCCGATTTCTAACTAAGAAACCAGCAAAACACGGACACTTACAATAGGATGTACTATAATATCAAAGGTTAGACGACCTCACCAGTGAACTAATGCCCCATTAGAAGAGCTCAAGAATCTGTATGTATAATACAGGCTAAAAATATATAAGAATGGCGACAACTTCCAATTTTTAACTAAGAAACCAGTGCAATACCTAAGAGGCTAAAAATAGGATGTACTGTAATACCAAAGGTTAGACGACCAAATAAGTTTAAAAAAATGGGAAGGAGATCCAAAACATCCGTTAAGAAATAAAACAATTGGATAGAGCAACTTAAGAGAAGATGGGATATCATGGTTTGGTGACTCCGTATTTTTAACCCTATATTTATACAGAAATTGAAATAACAGAAACTAATGCAAGAACTATCTAAAGAAATGTCAACAACTGTCAATTGGGTCTAGCTCGAATGGTTAAGAAGAACATTGTTATCCTCTCCACCCAGGTTCAAATCCTGTTTGTCACATGTTTCCTCCTCATGAACAACTTGACGATCAGAAGTGAATAAAAAAATGAAGATCAAGCTGGTGAGAAGTCAATTTGTACTCCTTGGGATGTATAAAAGATTATAATTGATAGAATGAAAACAAGGTAAGAGTTACTTCATCTGTGCAAGTTTCTTTCTAAAAGGAAGTTGTCAATAAAGGTATTAAGAACCAATAAGTAGGCACTAGATCTGCGTTGCTCTCCACATAATACGCACATAACATGTTGCAAATATGAACAAGCCCCTAACAAACATATCTCATCAAGAAACACATGATAACATTTCTGATTATGACCATTGTTGGAAGCCATTCATTGAGTGACCATGTCATGAAGGCATTGTATGAAGTTGACTGGGAAGAAAAAGGGAACCCCGGAGAGGAAGGTAGAGCTGATGATAGAAATGGAGATAAAGTGTTGAACTATTCAGCTGGACTGGGATAGGCCACCAACTATGAGGTTGAGCTGACATCCTATGGAGGTTAGTCCACTGATAATCATGGGTAACTGGCAAGTTCCTTTATGAAAGGAAACTGTCAGGTAAATTTACTTGCTAACATTAATGATAAAGATGATATTAACAACCAACAGTAGCAATCACTGATCCACTCTGTTCTCCACTTATTATGCACATAATATGTTCTAAATGTGAACAAAGCACCTGACAAATATATCATCAATAAAAACATGATGCATGAGGGCCTTGTATGATGTTGACCGGGCAGCAAAAAGGAACTGCGGAAAGGCAGGTGGAGGAGTTCATGATAGAAATGGAGATATAGTGTTGACCAACCTATTCAGCTGAATTTTGTTCAGTCTCAAGGACCATAAGAGAAAAGAAAGGATTTAGAGAAAATCCACCAGACTCAACTCAACACAAAACCTGCTTTGGCCAAAGGGTCATAGTTGACCCATGACTCAGTAAACACCTGATGGTCAACTTGGCAAAAGACTAAGTCAATAAAAAAATATAAGAAAAACGATCTAGTTTCCCCACACACACACATATAACTAGGAGACATAAAAACTTCATAATACCATTCTAGATTTCAAGTTTTGAAATAAAGCCAAAAAGTGAGTTATCGTTAAGACAGACCCAAGCCCTATAATATAATTATTTGTATGAAATTAGTGTTAGCGTTCCTTTTTACAAATTAATGTTTTTTCCTTTTAGTGACCAGAACATCAGCTGAAGCAATCAATATGCCTTGGGATGGAGTTTCTAGTAACATAGGACCAAACGCAAGACTCATGTGTCAGACCAGGTCAGGCTGGTTCTGGGATACCCAATCCAGTTTTGAGGCTGTGCTAGGACAAACTGTACATATGAGTCCTGTGACTATGATTGTGAGATATCTTGGGATCCATTTCGGTATAAAAGATTACTGAGGACATGTGAGAGTGGCTTCTTGCTAAAATTAAGATGGAAGATTCAAAAGTAGTACAATAGGGAGTTTTCATTGGTGGCAAGAGCACTATGCATTCCCGCATCCTAGCAGCTAGGCTTGTGTATTACTCCTTGTGTTGGTTCCCCAATGGCTCCAATTAGTACAAACATGAGAGGATCTTTTAGAATAATCTGTGGGACATACCAGGAGGGTGGAAAGGTTTACCTCTTATTTTTTGGCAGAATTGTAAACTGGATAGAGTACATGGACCGCTTGGGCTAGTAAATGTGAGCACCCAGGGATTTGGTTTTGGAAGCAAAGTGGATAGTAATGGCCTTAGTGGGAATGTTGATTGGAAAATCCAATCAGACATCATATTCTCTTTGCCAAGAATATTTTTGGTGTCAAGGGCTACATTTCTCTAATGGATGGCATTCAGGGTTCAAGGTTCCCTTGTTCTTGGTGAATCATACATCTGAGTTGGAATCTACAGGGACTTAAACACGCTCCCCAGGAAATTTTTTAAGGATCCATACTTATTTTAAAGTGTAGAAACCTTGGCGATTCTTACTAACTCTTAAAAAGCCAACTATAAAATGTTTAGCAATTTTTTTTTGGAAAAAAACAAGGAAAATTAGCCCATGGGAAAAATTTAGCCTCTAAAATTTACAACAGAAATATGTGGTATTTTGGACTACTAATGACTCTCCTGGCTTGATTCCAAGGTTAGATGGTAGGTTCCTCTTAAATAAATGACTTTGTAAATGGATGACCTATGAGACTGGATCAAGCTGATTGGTTTGCGTGGAGGGATATTTCTAGGAGTCTGATCTCTAAAAAAATATAAGCCTGAGTCCAGTGAGCCATGCTCACTACCTCTGTATTTTGGGACTCTATCCCAGAGAATATTCAGCAAGAGATTTCATCAAGCAGAGGAAGAATCCTGTTTTGAGCTCAATCACATCCTTGATGACAAAGTGGACAGAGAATTTCAGGACTGGCTTAGGGACCTTGGTCGTACACATTCAAGGGATGTTGAATTCCATAGGACTGTAGATTTATATTGGACCCTGAAGGTCATGATGGGAAAAGCCCTCGTTGAGCCCTGAAGGTCATGATGGGAAACACCCCTATTGAAAGGGACCAGGCTTATAATGAAATCCTACTCCAGCTCAATGCTCTTCAACTTCAGCTGAAGTCACTTTCTAATCTTACAGTGAAAATGCAGGTCATAGAATTCAAAGTCACTCCTCAGGTACCTGGAAACAACCCCGAATCTCCTCGAGAGATATCCTCTGAAGATGAAGATCATTCTTAGTCTTTCTACATCTTTTGGTTCTACTGTTGTTTTTGAAAACTCTAACATCAATACTTTGTCTATAGCTAATTTGAAATTTCCAGTTTTACAGTGTTTATATTAATCACCTTATTAGGGTAGAAGACAGATTGAAAATCGTTAAACATAGAGGGCTAACTTGGTTTCCCCATGGGACGGTCAGCCCTGACAGTCTATGTCTTATATTACTTCTGGACATCTTATGACATGAACATAATCCATCCACTATCTTGGATTCCCAAGTGGCAGGAGAAGGATGGAGATTTTGTAATACTATGTATATTAATGGATATTTAGAAGGATTTTCTCTTGCTTACAAAAAAAATGAACAAATTTAGTCTTGGCCATATTTCATATTTACGTGCTCCGGAAAACCAAGAGACATAAAGAAGCAATGCAAAAAACTATCAGTATATGTTTCTAAGGAGACTAACACCCATGCTGGCAATTGAACATGACACACCACTCACACTAAATAAGATTAGAGAAGCTCTTAGGCAATGGCCAACAACAAGTCAGCAACATTTGATGGCTTTTTATGTAAGTTTTCTAAGACAACATGGGATTCCATGGATTAATTTGTTACTGGAAATGTTGATTGTCCAAGGTAACATCACATTGATCCCTAAAGAAGGCAATCCTAAATTTATTTTAAGCGGGTACCCATTTATGTTACTTAATGTCTCATAAAAAATTTAAGCCAAGGTGTTGTGTATGAGAATTAAGAACATCTTACCTCAGAGGATGGGGAGGGCAGCAATGGTTCCATTTAGTGAAGATTTATTCTTAATAATATATGAGCAATCTGAGAAGCCACGAAATGGACCTGAGCCACATGTCAAGACTCTCTATTTATTGATTATTAGCATGAATTTTGAAAAAGCTAACAATAGAATCTGATGGAGCTTTTGGGGGCTATTTTATTAATGCAATTAAAACACTTCTCTTGCATGAGAACTTGCATCACCATTAATTGACTTTGATTGGAAAACTTTGGCCTATTAAATTTAATCAGGTAAAACGTGAGATTGTTCACTAGCTCCAACACTATCTTCTTTCAAAAGATGCCCTAGCTTATCTAATAATATCCAAAAAGGTGGTAAAGGTCAAAATAAAAGGAGTTATTCTGCCATGTGAGTACAACCAATAGTTTCTCAATGAGCATTTCCTGAAATGCCGCTTATTGATGCTAGCAAAGGATAACTCTGTAAAAGAAGCCATTGATTGTCTAGGAACATTCAATAAAGCTTCAACTTGCAATATTAAATGGAAAATGACTTAGCATTTCTAGAGAGTTAATTTCAGTTTGGCTAACTACATTTGAACAAGCTTAGATTGAGCTAAGGCAAGTGATTCAGTTGGGAGACATCCACTGTTGACCTTTTATGACTTTGCCTATAAACTTGGGGTAGTACAAAGTCAAATTAAAATGAAACAAAAAATTGCATACATTACAATGAAAGCAATGTTGTCAGCTATTGAGTTTCAGCTTTAAACAAAAATATTAGCAATCCTGCATTTTTACAATTCTTCATGTTGGATGCTATCTAATAAAGCTTTAAAAAGGCTTATTGGCTACCAAAATTTTATGTGTGCCAATGTAGAAGGAAGACAAGGATTCCTTTGAGTGTAACGGAAGAGTTAGTACACACCTAATATTCAGATAATCTTATTATCATTGACATAAACATTGCAAGGACAACCTAGAATCTTAGGATAAAATCTTTAGGGAATATCAAATGAATATGAGCTATAACACAGCTGGCAAAGGGGCTACCAAAGGTTAGATTGAAGGATTCAGAAGATTTAGAAGACTGAGACAACAAATAACTTCTCCGGCTTTACCTTTCTTTTTTCAGGTTCTTATGCTACCTTCCTCGGGTATATTGTAATAACTCTCTTTGACTTTATATCTTTTGTTAATAATATGCTCAGGTAGCTCTTTTGGCAGATTTAACAGCTCTTTGTCTGTTTTTGTAATCTATGAAATTGGACTCCTTCGTGTCTCTTACAGGCAACCTTTTACTATTTAGTCCAATGGCAAGTGATTGAATGGCAGATAGCAAGCACTTACTATGAGGAGAACGAGCTTCAAATTTTCTGTATGTACTATGAAGATTTTGTCGATCATTCTCTCATGTGGTGCCAAGCAAAAATAAATATTAACTAACACTAAGGCTGTCTTTTCTAATTCTGTGTATATTTGTATCGATTCATAAATCTTTGTGGACTTGCCTTTTGTCCAAAAAGAAAATTCAAAGCTCATAACATTATTCAAAATTTTATACGATCAAAGGAGATCCTTAAACTTTCTGGCATTTAAACGAAAAACAACAGGAAGGCTTGACTTTTCAATAAACAACCACAATGTGTGGCATTCTTCCATTTTACAACTTTATATGGTTAGCTTGAAGTGAAGCATCAATATAAACCTATCAATGAACAAATTATAATCCAAATAAACTTTCAGAACATGACGACCATTGTTGAGACCGCTTCACTAATCGACATCAATCATCAATCGGTGAATTGCAGTAGCAAAGTAATAATTAGGGTTTACATTTCATAAGATTACTCGACCAAGAATAGGTTTAGGGTTTAAAAAGGAATGAATTAAAGGGCATAAAAATGAAAGTTGGGCTACTAGGGCGTCCAACTCATGGTTAGTTGAAAAAAAAACACATCCTCCATCATTCAAGGCAGACGTCCATATCATTTCATCTGTGAAATCCAGGGTTCAATTCTCCCAACAGATCAAACAAAAGCAATTACTTGTAACTAAAGTCTAAGGGGAGGAAGGTTACAGGCTACTCACGGCCTCGAGGTCTTGCTGCATGGTCTCGGCCACATGTCGCATGATCAAGTGCACCAACTTACTCTTATTATACCTCTCCTCGCAGGCCTGAATATCTTCCTCTGAAACCCTACGCTTACAGAGGTCGATATAACCCTTCTCCTTGTCGACCCTCAGAACCATCACAGGCTCTTGTCGGCCGACCTTAATGAGACTGCTAACACTATGGATACACTGACGAGAGATATCGGAGAAAAAAATCATACCCTAGATGTTGTTATACTCCAGAAGGGAAACATAGGCCCCCATGTATGCGATGTTCTTGACCTGAATCATGACGGCCATGTCCACTTCTGGATATCTTGCTTCATACATTCTGCATTCTAGATTTGACATCGTGGTCGCCATCGTGAAAATTTAGAGTCTCGGTTCAAGCTCTTCTGCAAAAACAAAGAAAATCTTTAAGAAAAGGAAGAAGGGAGATGGAAAACCACGGAAAGTAAGAAAAACTAATACAGAATTTGTTTAATGGAAGAGAAAATGCTTGCCTTGAACAGAAGGTCGAATTGGGTGTCTAGTGATGTTCGCCAGCAGCTCAAAATTGAACGGGCTGGATTTCTGATGGCGAATCCCTGGATACCCTACTCTGGTTTAGCTCCGGGAGAAATTAAGATTTTCCCGAGGGGTTGGGGATAGGTTCTGTTCACATTGGATTTTAGGGTCGGTTTCTGTTACTTGACATGAAATGTGCCTTCATTTCATTCACGATATTTCGTTTCTGGTTATTAACGTGAAGTGGATTGAGTCAGAATCGATTGCTAAAATTCAAT
>Ga0213500_10000032_pt1 | contig 16411 bp, 7 predicted proteins | sample Redfir_Yose_2_Me_FD_150978 | JGI IMG/M metagenome (GOLD analysis project Ga0213500, IMG submission 150978) | Leaf-associated microbial communities from Abies magnifica in Yosemite National Park, California, United States - Redfir_Yose_2 | ecosystem: Host-associated > Plants > Phyllosphere >...
ATTTTCAATATTATATATATATATATATATATATCAAATATTCTCTTGAGATTAATTTTGGAGGAGTTTTATATTATTTAATACAAACATGTAAATCTTTGTTCAACTTCAATCTATTCATGTGACAATACTTAATGCAAATTACATGACATCATGAAATATTAACTTTTCAATGCTTTGTCTAGATTAACATAACTTCTCAATATATCAAACTTGGATAATCAATTCCAATAATGCACTTAAAAATAACATTTTCTATACTTGGCATATTTAAACTATATTGGAGTAGTTAATTAACATTATTTTCAATATAATATATATTCAAACACCAATCAATATTTAACTTGGCAATTTAAAATTTTAATACTTTGTTTATATCAACATAACTTCTCACTTCATCAAACTTGGAATATAAAGTCCAATAAGACACTTAAAAACATCATCTTCTAGACATGGTAAATAAATATAATATTGGAGTAGCTAATTTATATTATTTTCATTCTATTACATTCAAATGCTTTTACATTAATTTATTTAAATCATTAAACAACACACCTAGACTCATAAAATAATTCGTTTGATGAGTGTAAGATGGTGCCAACAAAAGTTATGAATAACAATTCATAATTATTTGATTTTTATTTTTAAATGTCACACATAGATTTCTAAAATATTTTCTCACGTTGACTTCAAAATGGGTACAACTAAATGTATAAATAATGTGCACTTGTAATAATTGGAATGGGTTTTCACTCTTTTATTGAAATAAATAAGAATGTACTTCTTTGTTGATGCTCTCATTCATTGATTTTGAATGTACAACACTTCTCACTTTATCAATCTTGGATCCTAAAGAAATCCAATAAAGTACTTACAAGCAACATTTGTAGACTTGGAATATAACAAATTATAATATTATTTTGAGTAGCTAAATAGTGTTTTTCTCAATGTAATATGTTCAAACACTTGACAAATAAATACTACATAATTGCATTAACTAGAGTCAAGTGTTTTCCTCTCCCCTAGTGTATATGAAAAAATCAAAATGTATTATAATGTTTATATTATAATTCATAATTGATTCAAATGATATTTAAATAGTAAACATAAATTTAATTTTATACTATATTTTCTCCTGTTGACTATAAAATGGTGCAAACCACTTGTAATAAATATAATACTCAACATAGCCAATACTTCTTTAATAACAGAGACCATTATATTTATATCATAAAAATGAAGCAAAGACTTAACCAATCAACAATACTATCCAAAGTAACAACTCATAGCTAAGAATGTCCAAAAATATGCAGAAACTTGTGGACTCTTAATAGTCCCATACAATAAAGGTAAAAAATGAAAAGCCCTAGTACCTCCTATGCTATATACTCGACAAAAACTATCCTAAGACATAATATACTACTTGACAATACATATAAAAGGAAGCAAATAAAACAAAGAACTCTATCTAAGTTTTCCATGTTTCTGCTCGTTGATATTATGTTCTTGATTGTTTTTCTTGTTAGCATTTTAAAGATTCTAAGTACCAGTGTCATCATCCACACGTTCAATAATAAAATGATTGGAAGAGAAAATCATTTTTCCTAGTTATTATAGGTTTCGCCCACTCCCCAAACATAGTATTCTAGTTCTCATTGTTTCTCGGGGTTGAGCACAACCTCTTTGCTCTAGCCACCCCTTTCGAACAATGGAAATATTACTAAGATACATTGTAAGTAATTAACTTTGTTACAGTAACACACACAATGCCGAGTGTTATACCATTAAATAACTATATAGGTCACGCTAAAATGGTGCCAATTTCCTACTACTATAGTAACTTGACAGAAGCACAATAATTACTATATACAATTATAATTAAAATGGTTAATAATTCTAACATACAGAGATAATTTCATTAAATAACTTAACAGGTGAGAAGTTTGTTTCACAATCTATTCATCATGAAGTAAGCTTTGAACAATTTAGATTTTAATACAAAATATAAATAATAATAATACAAATAATGTAAGGAATCCAAATTTAAGACTACAAAGATTTGTTTCAACTTTGTAAATTTGATTTTATAAAACTTATAATGATAATATTATTACATAATTGTTGATTATATACATTCAAAATATCTAATTAAACATTTTTTTAGTTTTTCATTTTGAAAAAACTCAATCTTGCTGAAGTTCTAAATTCTAGATCCACTGTATAATTACAAATTTAATGAAATATTTGTTAAATAATTGTTTATGTGATCAAAATTGTTAAGATTTTATGAATTTCAAATTTAATGAAATATTTGTTAAATAATTGTTTATGTGATCAAAATTGTTAAGATTTTATGAATTTCAAATTTAATGAAATATTTGTTAAATAATTGTTTATGTGATCAAAATCGTTAAGATTTTATGAATTTCTTGATTGTGATCAAGTCATGATTGCAATAGAGGGAATATGCTGTTGTAAATATAATGTTTATCCAACCTCAAAATGACATTGATGATAGAATAGTATTTTGACAATATTTCATTAAAGATATGCAACTTCATATATTTTTGTTTTTATTGAAAAGCATGTAGGTTCACCAAAATGATGTGTATGACATTGATACTCAGATATTTTTGTTTTTATTGAAAAGCATGTAGGTTCACCAAAATGATGTGTATGACATTGATACTCAGACAAAAGTATCAATCAATGACTTTCTCATCTCATCGACAATATCTTGTGCTATTTTACAACTTTCTAAAGCATGAACTTGCTTCACAACGGACAACGGGACAAAAATAGTAAGTTCAAACTCATAAGCGATGAAACGAAAGACATGGCATTGATACTCACACAAAAGTATCTATCAATGACTTTCTCATGTCATCGACAATATAGCACTAGGTTGTGATTCTCGCAATTTGAAAACACTTTCGGTAACAGACAATTCCGTTGCAGTTGTATCCAGACCGCAAAAACCTGTCCAATCATTTACAATCATTCCAGCGCCTATTACTTCACTTCCACGATTGACAGTGCCCGCCACAAGAGGTACTTGAAGAAGAGTTGATAACTCATCCAGATCTTCTATTGAAGTGTGTGGATGGACCAGACCACCTCTGTTGGAAAGCACACAATGACTCCCAACAAGATTATTTCCCGCAATAGTTTGCCTAAAAACCTCAACTCCCAGCACATCTGCTATTAATTCTTCTGTCTCCCTGTCCAGGTCGGTATGAATCAGAGCAACATGATCATTGCACACCACACAATTGCCAAGTGCTGATAGTCGTTCTTCAACTCGTTGCACCACAACTTCATCTGGCAAACTGTTCCTCAAGTGCTGAAGTTCTTGGTCAGTAGTCGTGTTTGGCAGCAAAAGACCGTTCTTGTTCCCAGCACAAAGCCTCCCAACGATCCTGGTGCCTGCTATAGATGTCTTTACAACAGGCATGACATCTGCCAACTCAGCGTCAAATGTGTTGTAAAAGTTCTCTGACCCTCCAATGGCTACCAGGCAATATGCATTTGTAAGTTTTGAAAAGACACCGACCTCACTGGAATTTTCGAACTGAATTCTGGCAGCCATGATGCACAGCCAAAAAATTACTTACTCCTGCCGCAGAGCAAAACACTAATCTCTGTAAAATCCCGGCAGAATTCGGCCAATTCCGGGCGAAATTTCAGGGTAAAGTAGTCTGCTATAGATGTAAACCTGCTCACAATGCAAAAGGAATGGGAAGGGCTACTTATATGATGAAATAACAGGCTATTATGATTAATGTCGGCCAAGGGTCATAGTATCTCTGGGTTCGTTTGGTTCGATTTATAGCCATTAACATTATTAGTAATAATGTAATATAAAATAAATAAAATTATTTAGAGTAAGTCACAATTAAGTATATTTATATATATCTTATCTATAACATTATATTTACAGATTTCTCATCTATAACATTATATTTAAGTACATCTCATCTATAACATTCAATTCAATAATGATACTAATAAATATTGAAAGTAAATTTAATATTTGACATTGAATATTGAGTGAATGCTTTTTATTTTTATTTTTTACCTATGTTACTATTTTAAAAAAAAATATTCTTTTACCCGAAACAGGCACATAAAAAATTTATCATCTCTTTGTGGGACATATAGTTTAGTCTCAATCATTGCCATATTGGATGGTTTTGAGTTTGATTTTGGAAGCCGCTGGTGGTTGTTGACACTGTATTTTGTAAGGGATTAAAGTTTATCGTTCTTTTATTGCAAGTTTGTGTATTGGATTTTGTTGCTCAGCAGTCAAAAAGAGGATGCTTGGCGTGATTAGGAAGGCATGCTTTCTTTTTCGTGTGAAGTAGGGCTATCGCAATTTTAGAAAGCTAGATTTTGTCCTATTATTGCTCAAGAACGTTGGTCGAGGTCTACCCATTGAGAAGATCTTCATTCGCCCTTTATGAAAGTTCTCTTGGAGGTGAAGCTCGAAAATAACATTTATAGTAGGTTAGTTGATAGTATTACTAGTGGGGCTAAAGAATCCTAAATAGTCTATGGAAAGGTCAGCGTCATATATCAGAGTTTAAAACAGTGTTCGGTAATTACGTGTGAGATGAATGCTAGTTTTCACGCCTGAGATCTTTTCCTTAGTCTAGGATATTCTAGTATTCAAAGGTATTACAATGCCTGGCCTTAGGTTGATGTATGTGACATGTTTATTACAAGACATTGAAACCTTGATTGCTAAAGACGGGTTGTTGTAAGTTAAGGCTCTAATGCTTTTAACAAAATCATTCTAGCAAACCACGTTTGTAAAATATTTGACTCCATTCTATGCACTCCCTCCTTTTGGGTGTGGATTTTTGGTAGAGATAGTATTTTTCTATGTCGGAGCTCCGACACTAAGAGAATAAAGCGGCATGTATGTCGACGATGTTTTAGTTAGCTGCTTAGTAATTTATATTGTGTATTCAGCTTCGCCATTAAAATAAGCTTCATAACTCAATAACAATTTGATGGTATTTTGTTCTCGATTTGTATTTTCATCTTGTGAATGCATTCTAAATTCATTGTTAGCTTTGTTCTTAATTTCTGAGTCTGATCGAGCGATCAAGAGAGAGAGAGAGAGAGAGATTGTATTGTATTGTGGAGTCTTCCTCTTAGAAGCCTGGGCCAACCCAACACTAAGATAAGAAGTTGCGCCTTCCTCTAAGAAGTGGTCCTAGCCTCTCCCGAGCATTTCTGCTACGTGTTCTCCATTTCAACATGTTACTGCGTCTGTGTGTGTGTGTTACATTACAAATCAACATTGTCTTGGAGGAGAGATCCCCATTTTTTTTTTTGCAGGAGTAGTGGATGATGTCTCCCCCATATGGAGCGGTCCAGTTCGGCTTGGCTATCGCTCTGATACAACTTGAGCTGCAACATTCCTACAACAAACTTTAACCAGACAAATTAGAAGATAAATGCGAAGAAGAAGACACCAATAGGACTGAAGGAAAGCATCATCAATCGTTACGTTAGGAGGGCCATGCTCAAAAGCTTGTACAATTCCAAAATGGTGCCTAGCCTAACTCCACAATCTAGGCGACTGACTCGTTCATCACACAACAATGGAAGAGGAGATAAAGAGGGGCATTGATTGAGGGTAGACTCCGTGCCTCAATTATGCCAACCAAAACATAGGGATTCTGCAAATTAACTAGTGGTGCGCCCAACCTTGATGAAGGAGGGCGCCCCACAAACATAGAGGAGACTACATTAATTACAATCAGTCAACAAGTGCGTCAACCACTGATTGAGCTTACAACATTATAATAAAAACTGAATCGCGACTAATTAACATCATGATAGCCTTTAACTTCTGAGTTGTTCTACGCCTAGACTTAGGTGGATTGTCCACTTTGGAGCTGCGCCTAGGTTGAGGTGGAGGTGCGAAGGAAGAGATGTCCCCTTTGGAGTTGCACCTAGGATGGTGTGGAGGTGCGTACTTCTTGTATGGGCTTCCTCGTAGCCCACCAATGTAACCATTGAGCTTGTTTTTAAGGTTAGTCGATAATAAAATATTCACAATGAATGTGGATACATGAGAATTAAACTAAAAAACCAAAGCATCCTAAAATTATTTCAATTGAAATTATGTAGATTCAAGTTTATCAAGTGTAAGTATGTTTAGTTTAATGTAATAATATCTTAAGAAATGAGAGGGATTATTTCTAATACAAGAGAATAATTTCATTTTGCAACTCTTGTTATTAATCCAAATTTCATATCCACACCGTTCAATTAATAGAAAGTTCTATATCCCATGTTAATAATTTTAACGATAAAATTCTTTTATATGGTTAATAAGTCTTTTTTCTTATTAATTAAAATTATTTTATATGGTCAATAAGTATTTTTTTTAAAAGTAATTTTTAAGTGGTAACGCATTATGAGGTTGTGTTTTGAAACGAGCTTATTACAATCTAGGCCAGGTGAATGATTCGTGTCACATCTGTCACATTATTAACAAGAGCTACGTGGTGGCAATGTCCCTGCTTTTGGAGAGGAGAATTGTAGAAATACATATTTCTTATGTTATATAGATGTTATTTTTAAGCATAAGGTTGGAATGCCGTATATAAGGATCGAATGCCCGATGCAGACGTCAACCACCCATAGCCAATCATAAATTCATAAAAAAAAAATCGAAAAATAAATTAATACATTATGAGGTTTGAACTTTGGAAATTATTTTCACCATACTGTACGAGCTGGTTAATACAACCAGCCTCTCAATAGGTGTCCCGCAGGGACAAAATAATTTTAATTAGTTAAACAAAATAATCAGAATTCCATCTACTCAATATTTATTCAAATATAGAAATGGTGAAAAACAAACTGAAACTTAGAACAAATGTACCAATGCTATTTTACAACTTTCTAAAGCATGAACTTGCTTCACAACGAGACAAAAAGACTGTCTTTTGAAATTTTAGATGGGATCCATAGTAAGTTCAAAATCATAAACGTTGAAACGAGAGACATGGAATTGAAATAATCAAGTAAATAATTGGTCTTGTAATCCATAATGATCAATAAATGCCAATAAATAATAGTTGCCAAATAAATTAGGAGGTAAAGAGATTTACCCTATCAGTGAATACTCATCAATTGCAGTGCTCTTAGGAGTGCATCCCTTTCATTAACATGTGAATATATAGTCTCCGATCAAGTTGAATATCTAGCAGAGGTAAAGCGCATAACAAATCCCGCAAAGCTGGAAAATGCAAAGAATTTGTTTGTACCGTTATCAAGTACGTGTGGAGGACTCTGAATATTGTTTGTGATCGTCCTAATCATCAAGATTTTATATGGGTACTAAGCAAGCAAAGAAAAGACAAATTATGTATTAAATAAGAAGCACCACAAACCTAGCGATTACTAACATTTCATCCACATGGAAAGCTAACAACCACTATCTTTTCTTCCGGATTGATACTTATATGTCTCTTGGAAGGAAACCTAGCGATCGCAAGCTTTCTTTCTATGACAAGCACAAGCACATGTCATACAAGAATACTGAGAACAATATGTTCAAACTTATGCTTCTTAAAAGGAAACCTATCGACAACTAGCTTTCCTTCTAGCACAACTGTGATGCCAACAACATCATAAAAATAAGTTCATATTTATGCTTCTTTCAGAAGGAAAGTTAGTGACCGCTAGCTTTATTTCTAACACAATGAAAGCTAGCTCTTGCTAGCTTTCCTTCTAGCATAAGCACAAACAAATTGCCAACAACAAGATCAAAACAATAGGTTCATACTTATGCTTCTTCTTGAAGGAAAGCTAGAGACTTCTAGCTTTCCTTCTAGCACAGGCACAAGAAAAGCTAGTGTCCACTAGCTTTCCCTCTAGCATAAGCACAAGAACAAAACCTTAGCTTTACTTCTAGGTTCATGGGCATATTCCTCTCATGTTGAAGAAATAGTAAAAGCTATATCAATTGGGGTCGATGGTTGGAACCCCAAGCACACCTGAAAAGGACTGTGGCTAGTAGAGCTGTGAAGGGCTATGTTGTAGCTGTGTTGAATATATGGGAGCCTCACATCCCAAGTGCGGGGATGTTTAGAATTGTTGGAGATCTGGTCAGATAAAGACGAGCGACGAACATAAGCGCTGCTTAAAATCCTCAAATGCTTGATGCTGTGACTTGGCCCAAATGAACTTGGCCTTAGATCCACCTTTGGTCACTTGGCTGAGGGACCAACTGATATGAGAGAAGCCCAACATTTGTGAGAGTCTTCGGGGTTGGCCAGTCGTGAATGACTTGGATCTTGGCCTGATCTAGATGTACTCCATTGGCATCCACAATGTATCCCAGTTATTGGACGCAATCCATGATAACATCCAAGCCGAAGGGCCTTTTTAACATAAACACGAAGGCTGCAACCTTAAACATCCAAAAATCTAACCCTAGGAGATGAATCGTCATATTTAGTGTGTAGGTCCGGAGGCGGTTAGTTGATACGTCAACTTCCCGGGGGCATAACTTTTGCATACAGGCTCTGTTTAGGGTGCTCGATACGTTGTTGGAAAGGTCTATCCAAGAAGAACATTTTTTTGTTAGGGCCAAAAGAATGTCGTTGGGAACCCATCAGCCCCCTCCCCCGATTCACCAAAAAACGTTGTTTAGGGCCTCAAAATGGCAGGACCCGAAAAACTGTAAAAAAATGTCAAACTAGAAAACAACTGTTTTGAGCCAAGTGGATAGCTAGGCGACCACTGATGTCCACCTGGATCTATACGAAAATCTAGCGACTGCTAGCTTTTCTTCTAGACTGATACCTATGCTTCTTCGAAGGAAACCTAGGGTCACTAGCTTTCTTTCTATAAGAAGCACTAGTGCATTTCCAACAAGAATATAAAAACAATAGGTTCATACTTATGTTTCTTGGAAGGAAACCTAACGATTGCTATGAAAGGTATTTACTGCTAGCTTTCCTTATAGAAAAAGCACAAGTGCATTTCTAACAACAACATCAAAATAATAGGTCCATATTTATGCTTTTAATTATGCCAAAAGGAAATCTAGTGACGACTAAGTTTCTTTCTAGCGACTGCTAGCTTTCCTTCTAGGAGCTTTCTTCTCTAGTCATTCCTTCTTGAGTTAGTTCTTTTTCTAACCAAAAAAATGTGCTTGAGGAGGGAGAGGGAGCTCCCTCTCCTATCGATCCCCTTCCTAAAGTACAAAGGTTGGTATAAAGATGCCAAGGCTTGGCTACACCTATGAGGAATTGACAAAAATGCCACTCTATTGAATATCAATAACATTAAAACTATTATTATTTCTAAGTTTGAAGAGAAAATGTGGGACGAGAAAGAGTTAGAAGGTAAAATAAATCTAAGATACTATAAGGACATCATTAACCCTAATCTAGAAGATCATAAGTATCTCTCTGTTTTAACTAGTTCTAAGAAGAAAGTTAATATAAACAAGATAAGAACGAACACCCATGAGTTACATAGTGAAACAAGGTGCTAGAAAATTCCTAAAACACCAAGGGCATAAAGGATTTGTCACCTCCGTGAGACAATGAGCATTGAGGATGAAAGTCAAAATTATGGTGACCTAGGAACGCATCATTTTAATTTTTTTGAGCATCAGAAGAAAATTTTACATAACCAAATAGTTATTTTCTCTTAAGGTCCGATAGACCAAAGTTGGTCTTAGTGTACATTAACTATCATCATCATCAAATTAACAAGGTGTCTCCATCGCTTCCTAGGGAACCACAACATGGGAACCCTTGGGGAAGGAGCGACTGCTCTTTATCCTATCAACTCTTTTTCCCACAAGCTATGACAAGAAACTCCTTGGGAATCATCATCTGCTCCTTCTACGATAAACCCCTTCCCAATGAACCAAAATAATGAATCTCCACCCCTTCTTATGGAACCAAAATATTGGAACCCTCAATGATGAGTTAGACTTGAATTATGTAGTTTGTGTAAAGGGGCAAGTGAGACTATATATCATCTATATTCTATTTGTCATTTTATAAAAGGTATCTTCCAAGAGGTGCTTCATGGTTTTAATCTCAACTTAAAATGGGATAAATACACTTTATTAGAGTGTTTTGAATATTGTTTTTTTTCATAAATCCCTATCGTGCTATGTTTTCTAGAGAATATGGTTGTCTAGAAACAATTTGATCTTTGAAGGAAAAGAGGCTCATCTAGGAAGTATTTTTAGTCAAATTAGGCTCTCCTTTGGAGAATGTATGAAGCCTCCAAAACAAGTGATTTTAAAGTTTTTGTAAGAGCCTTCTATTCATTTTACCGAACCTTAGGGTTCTTTTGATTATGATTTCTAGGGATCTCCCAAGTATTTTTGGGGTATGAACCATTATTCTTTATATAAATTGTTCTCATCACGGTTATTGCTCAAAGGTGATATCGATCATAAGGTTAGTAGATTGTACATCTTCAAGGATTCTAAGCTAGTTGTGCATTGGGAAAATGGAGCCCTCAAAATTTCAAAATTAGCTCCGATTCAAGATTGAAGAGACCAAAACATATTTCATTGTTTCAATGATGTTTCCTTCACTCACATATACATTGGTCTAAATCACAGATCCGAACTTCTTTCGAAAGAAGGCCTTTCACTTTAGGAGGCTCTATTCTTGAAGCAGGAATATAAGGACCTTATTACCTTATCTAATGTTCAACTATCTATGTTTTGAAGAAGTCTATTTTTCTCTCTTTTCTATAGATTATAATAACATTCTCTAAAAGTATTTGTTATGTCAAAATAACATAGAGGTTTCTATTGCTATTTTCTAATTTTTTTAAAAGAAGCAAATATGTTTATAGCTAGAAGAGATGTATGTATCTGCATTTATTCAGTATAGGGGGGTCAGTCATGATGTTGGATTTTAAGTAAAAGGATAATCAAAGTGTATTTTGATTTATTCTTGAAATATAAAACTAAAGAGATTTTCTCTTGGAAAAAAAGGAAAAAAATGCTCTATTGTTAAGTTGGCATCAAATAAGCTTTTACTCATAGCATACTTACTTCCTAAGCTTACCTTGACAAAGACACTATCAAAACATGTCTCTGGTTTCCTTAGGGCTGTTGAGACTGGATGGTGATCTAGTGCACATATTTGGGAACTTTGTTTTGGCATGAATTTAGACGTTCTATGTAGCCAATACCTTCATACTATACACCAACAACATCTACTTCAATTCATCCCTAAAGAAGGATGTTTACAACAGAGAATAACACACCAACATATCACATCAATCTTCTTTCGAGCCTAATTGAAGTGTGACTTGACTTCCCTTCATCATTAGCTCATAATGTGCCATAATATAGATACAAAGCAAATTATAGGATAATTATGATATACAAGAATTGTGGATTGTAGATCCTCTTTGAATAATAATAGAAGCAATTAAAATGATCTAGGATCTTATGACTGGAAACATGAGATTTGTCATTCGTTAGAGATCCCATTTTTTGTGGAAATTCTTTGACCAAAGCATATCTTCATTCTCCCTTCAATCTCCAGCTACTAGATGGCTTGAACAGATATTGAAGATGACAAATACATTCCAATGAACCATCTCGAACCATTCACCAGCTTGAAACCTTTAAATTTAACCAAAAACTATGTTTTTGAAACCTACAGGATTCCCAATATCATTTTTGTGTTTTTCACTATGGGAGGCGCTACCAGATCTTCTAGAGATGTCTATTGAACATTGAACTAGCATTTAATTGACTGCGTTGAGTAAGTTGAGAACCTAGTCCATCAACCCTCACTAAAAGTATTGAAATATGTAGCAAAATAATTTCCTGTAGCCTGGAATTTCTTTCTTCAAGCCTTTCTACTACACTGTCATTGGTAAGCAAGTTCACAAGGACTTGTTGAATGGTTTCTCCCACTTAACGATCCATGTATTGACACTTTGGATGATTAAAGGGTTCATAAACAAGAGTCTCGACCCAACAAGTGCACCTTCTTCACTAGAGTATAAGTGCTCTTCATAAGAATATAGAAGTATGCCTTCTCTGCAATCCCCAAAAGAAATTCTAGTCAAATGAACAGTGATTCCTGTGACTGTGAAGCATAACTCGATAGAGGAGAACCATCTTAGACATTGAGGATCATCATATTTTTCGTACTAATAAACCTTTATCTATTCATAATAGAAATTATGCTAGAGTATAGGCCAACAAAGTACAGGTGACCATATCGCCATTCACTAAACCTGCATACTTCAATGAAAATTTAACTTGTTTATGAAGAGGCCTCGTGACTTGCAAAGTGTGGGCCAACAAAAGATTTCTCCAGCAAAATACCATAGTGCGCTCCAGTGCTTGTTGGTTTGAATGCATTCCTATGACACTATCGACGCTCATCTCTCAATAGGGTGATCAGGCACTTCTATTTGACACCTATAACATCTTCACCCGTGGGTGCAATGTCTTGGCCTTGTCCATCATGAGAAAGCGATTCTGTTAGCACATGGATTTTGCTATGTCAAAATTTGTAATCGCTACTGGAAATTTCAATAAAAAACCTCATTCAACACCTTTTAGTACTCAACTAAGATGCTACATGTCCATGATATATGAGTCCATATGTTTTATTTAAATAAAAAACATATTGGGCCTATCAATCATCATGGTCCAACCTCTAAGTCATGAGACGAGATCATACTACCACAGTGTCAAAGCCAAATCATTAAGGATTGATAAGCATACATCATATGTCAAGGCAACGCTCATTCAAGGCGCCGAGGAGACAACTCATAGAATGTAGAGTGTGCTCGACTCGTCAGTTTGCATTGAGAACACTTGTGGACATGAAGTGTTATAACATTAAATCCCTAAAAGCAACTTGTAATCTGCAAAAGTAAAAACTACAAAGAAATATGCACAAGTATTTCGAGCACGAGTATGCCAATCATTGGGTGAACTTAAGTTGGTTACTGAGTGTCAAATGTCAAAATTTCTATCATCGAATTCCATTTCTGGTGAGAGATGTAGGGTTAGATTTTCATCTGGCAAAATAGAGACTACATAGAAGTAAATGGGTGTCAAGTGCACGGAAGATGCCGTAAATTTTCTTATATGGCCAGGATGGCACCCCTTGGTCTTATACTGAATTCTTTCCTCAGTTGAAGCCTGAAGAGGCAATGAAGGATTGTAAATCTTGGAACCCTTGTGTCGACAGGTTTGTACATCAAAGGCACCAAGTATATGGAAATGATAGGATATGGAAAGAAAAAGTGAGTAAAGGTAGGTACAAAGAGGTTGTTCAATTAAGGCAAAAATGGTCAATATTGGGGCCCAACAAGAAGAATGTTTTGTTGGAAGAGAAGTTGAATAAATCCAAAGAAGAAAATCATGAAAACACCAAGGAGACTGAAAGTGGAACAATACCGGGCATATTGCAAGTTTTTGTACTGTTGTTGTATGTTACAAATGCAATAGTATTGGCCACAAATGCTGTGACTGTAGAAGCTTAGGAACGTCTCCCATAGTAGAAGATGCTCTCTTCAGACATGAGAATGGATATCCTAAAGCATGGAAGAGTAAGCAAGAGAGGAAAAATAAGAAAGAGTGTTAGTTGGGTGTATATGTTGAAGACAAAGAAAATAATTCTAAATTGCCAAGATAAAGAAAGAAAAGTTCTCAAAAGTATGGAGGAGGAAATTAGAAGGTCAAAAGAGGGAAGAATATGGACCAAAAATGCATGTTGATAGTGAATGTCCAAGTCAGGTGAAAGAGGATCAGACCAAGTATTTCATTTCGAGGAAAGACAACAAACGTAGTTAAATATTTGAAAGAAAATGTTTTCTTAAACTTGATAATTAAGCAAAGATTGCTTGACATGATAAGGATTTGAAATATATTTCTGTTACGTCCAACAATTGATCATCATTTCTGCATTATGAGGAAGACCTCAAAAATATGAAGTAGAGTTAGATATATAAGGTATACTAGAGAATGCAATACTAAAATGAGACAACAAAACTTATGGTGTAGGAATTTGATGGTGGTAGATGAAGTTGATGGTGCATCGAAATTATATGATGGTTTCATAAGTTAAATGAACACTTAGAACTCATAGCGATAAGACAAACCTTGAATAGTCTGAATGACACTAGAAAGAGGATACCTTTGCTAGGAATGTTACAAGGTTAGGCAACACTTGAGTACCATCTATGGAGACCTCATATATGTGACAGGATTGTGAAGCAACACGTACCAAAATAGCCTTAAATTTTTGAAGCATGATAAGATGTTTCAAAGAAGACTCACTTTCAACTATTTTGAAGATGGAAGGAAATATGTGAAAAAACAGAATATTGAAGATGGCCTTCAAGTTATGAAGAATTCACTGCTAGAATACAAGAGATATAGCAAGATACTACAAAATATAGGTAATAGAGGTACATGCATATGATCAAGACAAAGGAAACTCAATGATCCAGATTATGAGGTTTTATTGAAGACCAGAGGTGTGGCTCTTATTTTGACAACTCAATTTTTTATGGAACCCTGGTAGAATCCAACAGTAGAACAACAGGTTCATGATTGGACTCACAAGTTTGGATAGTATAAACCATATTTTTCATTGCAAATAACATTAAAGAGAATATTCCTAGATTACTGAAAAGAAGCCTCAGATGCTCAAGCTTAGGGGGAGCCTCTCGTCGTTTCCGAAATTATTGAAGGGGAATATTTTCAGAAGAGGAGAGCAACAATAAAGGCAACCATGCAGATGGAAAGAGAACACAGACTAGGGGAGAGTTAGACAATAAAACAAAGTGATCAAAAGTGCAGAAGAAAATGAAAGTCAAGAAACATGAAGATAAGGGGAGTTACAACTATTCACATAGTCTAGGGGGAGCAACAAAAGAAGAAAGATAAGCATATGTCCAGGTGGAGCTATTCCAGAAAGACAGAGAAAATCAATATGTACAAGAAAATATACAAGGAATGTTACAACAAGAAAAGGAACCACAACCAAAGGGAGAGCACTCAAAGGGGGAGAATTGATGATAGGGGGAGTCACATGTTGAGAGAAAAATGATTCCTTTTCCATTGTTGTCAAAGGGGGAGAAATAAAAAGTTAAACAAGTACGAGACATGAAGCCTTGAAGATAGGGCTAGCATGATTGTTTTACTAAGTTACCATCAATGACAAAGAGAGATATTGTTGGACATTTGTGGTTGTCATTGATGTCAAAATTAGTAAGAGACTTGGAGCATCAAAGAATATTGATGTTAAGCTTAGTAAAAGTATTGATGATAACCATAGCCAAAATTAAAGTTTCAAGTCTCAAGAAAGCAACGCATAAAGTTTCATGTGAATTAGCAATGTTAGCTTTGGGAAAAGCAAACATTGAGTGGAAGTTTTCAAGGAACCTTGAAGTATCATTCATGAAGCAATTCTTGAAGAGGACAATGTTGAAGTGCCTTTTGAGCAATGTTAGAATTTGAAGTACCTTTGTATCTCCTCCATACAATACTCACACATAGCAACGTAAGTTCAGTCCTCTCCCTCTGCTACACTTAACGCTAGCAAACACATAAGAAAAACTTGCAAGTCGGCCTGCTTGTGAAGGGACATGTTGGCCCTATGAAAAGACACTACAAAAGTATAAATGTAAGCTAAGTATGCCCTTATAAATCATATATTCAAACATTGTTTTGGTATGAGATAATAACAAGGATTAGGAAAAGGTGAGGGTGAGTTTTGCAAGAGAGAAAGAAGGGAGAATTGCAAAGGATCAAGGCTACAAGGGGATGTCTATTTGCACGTTTGTCCCTCTTGAAGATGACAGTTTGAAGTGAGCATATTTGACATGGGTAGACTATTATTTTTACAGATAATTGAGGGCATTCGATGATAGTCATTGGAAAACTTTCCAAGTGAACTTGTGGACTGGGTTATGACGGACTTGGATTAGCTTTTGAGGGCACACTTGTGACAATTTTTAGGACAACAATAAGGCTGATTTTTGGATAGAGTATGGAGAAGGGTTGAGCCACTTGATTATAGTCCTTAAGGAAAATTTCTTAGAAGATCATTAGCAAAGTTTTGAGAGATATTTTGTGCCTTGTTTAAGTGATGTTATGAACCGATGTTTGAGTAGTTCTTGAAGGGATTATTTGGGTAGTTTTGGTGAGATTATTTGGGCAGCTTTAGAGGGTGGTTTGTAGATAGAGTTTGGAGAGATTTTAGACTAAAATAAGTTTTTTTGGACAACTTGAGGACAACATTGGCACAAAATTCAAGCCAGCTTTAGCCTCTGTTGGTTTAGAAAATCATTGCCATACGCTTTTTATTTATTGCAACTATGTTATTTTTTTAAAGGTTGTGTTTTTTTTTAAATATAAGAG
>Ga0213500_10000034_pt1:2500-15993 | contig 15993 bp, 11 predicted proteins | sample Redfir_Yose_2_Me_FD_150978 | JGI IMG/M metagenome (GOLD analysis project Ga0213500, IMG submission 150978) | Leaf-associated microbial communities from Abies magnifica in Yosemite National Park, California, United States - Redfir_Yose_2 | ecosystem: Host-associated > Plants >...
ACCCCTAAGTATAGTCTCGCAAGCCGAACTCATAAAGGGAGGGGCGACGTGCGAGAAAATAGAAATACATAGTAAATACATATGAATATGCAGTTGTTGTTGCCTCGTATCATTCATAATTTGGAAAAAGAAAAAATTGGATTGGCCTGCCTTGCTTGGCAGATTATTCAAATAAGAAACATATCATGACGATTAAGATAAGAAGCAGCAGCATGATGATTAAAAGAATTAACATGATGATGGAAATAATCAATCGGAGGAATGTGATTCGGAGGAATGTAATTTAGATCGTCCGTATGGAGATGGAGATCCTTCTGGTAATCAGTGTAAAGAGGAGGAATATGGATAAAACGCCTGAAAGGAATGAATCAATAGTAATTAAGATGATATTTATATATAAATATCGTCACCAGTTGGGTAAGATAAGCACTGCTATGCTATATATTAAGAATAGTAATCAAGCTTGGTTATCAATATCTATAGCTATAGTAGATCTTCTATTGATTTCCTTCTATAACAACCATAACAACCATTAATATGCTGCTAAGGAGAAGGGGAATGAGAATGCAATCTATTCATCAAACTAATTATATCCATCAAACCAATGAGGTTATTCACCGCATGAGGGCGATATAACACACTATATTAGAGATGAAGGATTATCTATCTATCTATACATAAATAGCAGAGGCAAGCAAGGGCAGCTTAAGTACCACCGGCGCAGCGTATGATCCTGTTTGTTGCCCGACCAGTTTATCCAGGACCAGCGGTTCTAGGCCAGCCAGCAAAGACTATCTTTCCAAGCCTTGATCTCGGGTAAATTCAGTACAGAAAGGTGGCGTTGCCCGTCCAGGACTCGATACGCCAGCAAGCAAGAGCCGGAGCGGAAAAGAGGAAGAGTCAGCCCAAAACGAACGAAGATCGGAACAACAACAAGCCAGACGGCCAAACCATGCCACGCCCCCAGGCAAGCAAGAATCGCACGAACAAGCGAGAGCAAGGGCCGAAGCAGCGAGGAAGCATCAGCTTGAGGAGGAGAGCCGAAAGCAAGAGGAAGGGAGCCGAAGCCCCCTACACCACGCCCGCAAGAGCCGGCACCACGGAGAAACCCAAAACAAACGAAGATCCCAACTACAAAACCACGCAACACACCACCCCAGAGTAAGCCCTCGAATCAAGGTCAAGATAAAGATACAAGTCCCGCCCACTGCTGCCACCCACCAATCCTGCAAGATAAGAATAAAGAACCACACCGTCACCAAAGAAATAATCCACCGTATAAGAAGAAGGAAGGGCCATCACCGGGAAGGGATAAGAGAGAGCCGCCGGAAAGGAATAGGATAAGCAAGAATGGAATAATAGATGGAGGTAGATATAAATATAGGGATATGGGGGGATATGAGGGAAGAACTAAACTAGCTGATAACCATGATGGACAAGCGATTGAGCGAAGGAAAGATAGATGGGGGGTCACCGGAGGCACGAGAGTGATATGTCGATCGAATGGGGGAAATACGTAGTAAATATGATGGGTAAATTATAGTTACTTCGAGGGCAAGAGAATAGGTACGTTGATTGACTGGAATTCAAGCAGGAAGAAGAAGGTGTCTCTACACACCTGCGAGTCAATATCAAACCTCACCAATCGGTGGGTGGGATTATCCGCTCACTAAGTTCTTCCAGTCATTCCTTATATATGTAATAACCCAAACAAGACGTTACGCTTTCTATTTATTCCCTCCAGCAAGCCGTGGTAAATTGGCTAGTGAAAAGGGGAAAGCGAGGGACGGAGTGCTTTTGCTTTTGGGTAAAGGCCCTAAAAAGAGAGAGAGGGGGCGTATAAGGTCAATTACCTACTAGGTTATACCTTTCCTGTAGCGATAAGGTTATCCCTTAAAATAGAGGACGGAAGGGACTTATAAGACCTATCGGGAGTTGTAAGGGTGGAAAATTTGAAAGTGAAAGGGTGGGGTGACTGGGATTGCTGCTGAGATTGCTTTTGTGCTGGTCCTTTTTAGTTTAAGTTATCGCCACCGCGGCCGCTACCCCATTGGTAATAAGAGGTCCTCCCAGAAGCCATGGAGCATTGGAAGATTAGGGACTCCTAGAAGCTAGTAAGTGACCGGAGATGCTATTATTGAGAGAGAAATCTTTTTAGAGATGGTTGTCCACCGGACGGGGCACACGGATGACATAGCAGGGAGAGACGGTGGGACGGATGAAGTATGAGGGAGAGAAGTGGAATCACCCTGAACGCAGGTAAAGGGGGCCTATGAGAGGGATATTTCATTAGAATTTTTTCTATAGGAGGCAATGACGGTTACATGTCACCATCATTCAGTTATCACTGATGCTGGGTCAGATGGATTGCCGGCGTGGACTAGACCTATCATGCCGAAACACAGATCTGTCCGTGATTCACATATCTCCGCAAAACCGATCTATTTTATGTGAGAGATTCAATCCAAAGGCGAATCGTCACATTCTAATATGTTATATAAGCACCGCAGGCTCTTGTTCTACGATAGATTGCTTTCCCGGATTTGGGCTTATTCCCCGAAACCGGGAGGAAACGGCAGCGAACAACCATTCATAGAGCGCTTGTTTGGTCTTGAAGGCAGTTTTCCAAATGTATGTCTTCCTCCTTTGCTATAACCAGACGTCAAGTCTAACTTGGTTAAGTATTTGGCATGCTTCGATTGATCAGGTAGATCAGCAATCCTCGAGACTGTATATCTGTTCTTGATGGTAATTTTATTCAATGCTCTATAGTCCACGCACATCCCCCATGTGATTCATCCATTGGGGTCGAGAACTCGAATTTTTAAATAGTAAACTCGATTCATTTCATAATTCCCATAGCCTTGGGCCTGGGCGCCAGAATCCAAAAGTAAAGGGATTTCTCTTGTTCGAGGTAGGGCTGGTCTCCTTCCTTGTTAAAGAAGCGTAGAAGCGTGGAAACATGGAGTTGCCTTCCTTGGGCCTGCCTACCTATATATATATATATATTTCTCTGTGGGCCTACCTGTCTGAAGCGGTAAGTAGTGGGTCATCCCGGTAAGTAACGGGTAATGTATATATTAGCGTGGAAGCATAATTAAGTATAACTATCGATTCAAACTTTGGAATTGAGGTTTTTAAATGAAGATAGTATGCAAGAGTAGATTAGCAAAGGAGGTCTTGACTGCGCACATAAGGTTATACCTTTATGTACGTTATCCCTATTTTAGGGAATAAATATGAATATTTCTCCGATGCCCCCCCAATGTTTCCTTCCTGCCTGCACAATCTCGATCTCGTACTTAGCGATGTCGATCTTATTCCTGCGATATTTACTAGCCAGCCTAGATCTCTAAACCATTAATAGCTATGCCCGGCTTTAAAGCTGTATGTTCCTGTATGTTTTAAAGCTGTATGTTCGATAACCAGGTTTGAGCCCTTCCTATTAGTATTCACTCGGCCTTCTTCAGCGCCCCCGGCAGGGGTAGGGACCAAGTTATAAAGGTGACTCATTATAAATGAGGTCAATACTGAAAAGGACTCCCTTTAAGGGAGGTAGACCTACTTCTCAAGAAGGCACAAAGGTAGAGCTGTGTTTGGTTGTCCACATTTAGACGCTCGACCTTTAAAGCTGGTATGAGAGCTCATGCAGCTTTGAAAGACATTCAAATGTTTGACATAGAGTACCAGTAAGCCTGAAGGAGATATAGAATGGCCTATGATATATGATCCAGGTAAAATGGAGACTTGGGATGAACTTCAAGCAAGGCAAGAGCAAGGTAGGCCTCAATCCCAGACTGTACGTCTCCACACCGCTACGTATGGCACATCCCCTAGTAAAACAGCTTTTCATTTGTGGCTTTGATCGCATGCATCAAGCAGCCTTCCTTTGCTTGCATTAATGATGCAGTAGATGAAGCAAAACGCAATAGCGAAGCAGGGGCAGAGCAGAGAGCGTAGAGGCAGGAAGGATATAGAGTTAGGGCAGGCAGTTAGAGGGTGAGGAATAAACTGCATTATGGAAAATGAAACTCTAATAACCTGGCCTTATCTGTATGGGAAATTCTCTGGCCTTATGTCTGGAATGAAGAATGCGTTACAGTGCTCCTTATTCGAGACCCACAATAGATTACTCATCGGGCATAGGAATTGGATTTTGCTAGTAGCGAAACACATCTTCAAGTATTTAGACTCTGTACACTTACCTCTACTTTGGCAACAACTCCTTCAGATTCCTTGGGTGGGGGGGCGTTGGTCGAGTTCTCCCTATTGATTATTTATTGGTGTATTCGTATTTCCGATGCAGGCAGCATTGGAGTTATATTTGTATTGGGTCAGATCGTCTCAGAACCTTGGGCTTTTCGGGGTGTCCTTATCCTCCAGTAAGGCAGAGGCTCTTGGAAGGCCTTAAGGGTTAGCCCAATTAGGCGACAGTCTGGTAGCACAACTTGTTGAACCCAAGTGGGCGAAAACTAGGTGGAAAGCTTGGTGGCACTGGATCGAACGAGGGTCAACCAACGGGCTGGATGGGGGATGGATTCGCTGGGTCAGCTGACCTTGTTGGGTCTGAGGGTGAGGCAGAACCCGCCCGCATGAAATGGAAATGATGGGTGGTCAGCAGCGTGCAAATATGGCCATTTTCAGAGAAGATACTTTTGAGCCCCTGAGGTGGGGAACAACCCCTTTTCATATTTACAGTGGGGTGGAAGCGCGCTCAATTTGCCTTAGAAGAGGGAGGCTTTGATCCCCAGACTCAGAAAGATAGGGACTCCGAGCCGCCTTCTATTACATAATGAACAAAGGGGCGGACAGCTTCGTTAACAATTCGACTAGTTCAACGGCTGGTGGACGGCCCGGGAAGACATGTCTTTCTCATCTCAAAGAAGGGTGAGCCGGGGTAGATGGGGAGAAGTCAATTGGAAAAGGAAAAATCTCCCGGTTGTTCCTATTCAGAATAGATTTCGCGGCAGCCCCCACACCCAATCAGTAACTTAAGGAATTCTTGGAACAAGAAATACTGGTTGCCTGAAGAGCGCCTAGCCCTGTTGAATCAGACAACACCATAAGCTTGGTTAAAAAGCGAGATGGTTCGAAGTTGGAGAAAGCGGCGGCTATCCCGTTTCTCAGCAATAGAGATATTTATTTCATCTTCAATGGGCTGGTGGCTAGGTATCTCCGTATAAAGAGTTTGTTTGATGTGTCCCAAGATCGATCAGATGCGCTATCTCTCTCGGAATCAATTTGTGTGGCTGGTCACCTTTATCCTAGCCATCTCGAAAAGTGAACTTCTCCTATCGGTATTACTCTTCGTATCAATCCTCTTTTGTTTATTAATTCCCATTCATATGGAGGGACAATTGCCCTTAGAGCTATAGGGGTATGACCGCTTACTAGCTAGGGAGCTATAGGGAAATGGATAACCACCCTAAAAAGGCATGGTTCATAAAGAATAAAATCTACTTTCCCCGAAAGGAGCTACCGGGGGGGATTTTATATGGAACAACAAGTCGTGTCTACCCAGTGTCTCGGCTCTGCGGCAGCTTCAGTCTGATCCTCCTCTGACTTCGACCAATAAGCATAGAATCATCGGGCAGTTCACGATCTCAGCATCAGTTCGCCCTCCGCAAGTCACTTATTGGAAGTTGTTAAATCTTTCGTATATCGCTCGTAATGTCTTTGAAGCGATTTCCCTAACTGAACGTCTGTCGTGAATTTAACTGAACTGAACGTCTGGAGTAGAGGTCAAACTATAAGTAATAGGTCAAGGTTGAGGGCAGATATCGAGGGCTGTGTATCCAGGTCCGGTGGTAACACGTCATGCAGGGGTTGTATCAGTTCTTAGGGTAAGAGGTGCCCAACCTCACACTTTCACTTCCGTTGGACGACAAGTTTCTGACTGCTAGGAGACGAGGCACGGAGTGCTTTCCAACCCATGACCTTATCTTAGAAGAAGCAACACCGGATGGATTATCCTATTAGCCAATAGGGGGAGGGAGGACCTTTAGCAGATATCGTGGAACTGGCGGATGGATTATTGGATGGATTATGGGTCCATCAGAGAGCCTCGTTGGGATGGATGGAGAGATTTATGGATGGGATGGAGGGCTTGCTTGGGTGGGCACTTCGAACATTGCTATTATCATCCGCCTACACCATGAGTTCTTTCTTCGTAGTAGTACCTTACTTTACATACCTGGCCTGGCTCACAGACCTGAGCTTAGTACAGTCAAGTCATTCACGGGCTTCCGCTGCGCTCCTTGCCTGAATTAATCCGTTCCTAGGCACTAGTGCTCTTGTTCGGGACGAGCTTCACCCGTCCAGCCAGCCATGTCTCTTCTGTTCTGGCTGTTGAGAGTCTATCCGGGGGCAGTTCCATCCACGATCTCTACTGAAGTTACCAGGATCTCCCTCCTCCGCTAAAGGTTCTGGCTGTCGAGAATCAATCCAATCCGGCAGTTCCTTCCACACCACGACTAAAAAGCTCCTCTATTGGAAGCCCTTAGCAATGTACCCAAGTACGATTGATTCTTTCAGCAAGTGTGTAGTTTAACGCCCATGCTCTGTTGAACACCTGTCCCGAGCTGCCTGTCCGGATAAGAGAGAAGTCTAATGCAAACTAAGCATGGATGATTCAAGTGATATAGGGAGACCAGAAATAGTTGTTCGTCAGGTGGTAGAAGGCCAGGCAGTTCACGACCTCTCCACTGCTTCATTGGCTTGGCTATCGAGAGAGAGAAGGCAGTCAACGCCCTCAGCATCAGTATTGGCTGTGGAGAGAGAACCATCCACTTCCTGGCCAGCCAACAAAAAGCTACCAACTCCAGCTAATAGGACCAAGATGGGCTACCCCCGGGTGAGATGTGCTCCCTGCTTTGTTTTATTCTTTAAATAGATGGAGCAGCCCTAGAACATTAGGTCTTACAAGTAGGAGAGCTATAAGACCTTACCTTTATACGAAAGATTTGTTTAACAACTTGTGCTATGGAACAACACACGACCAAGGAACAACAGGGAGGGAGGAGCAGGGCAGGCTGGAACCCCACCTGTCATCGAGTGCATCGATCGCTACTTTTATATTGATCTTGTACTTGCTTTGATGCTGGTTCTAGAAATGAAAGAGATGCTGGGTTAGGTGGTGGCTCTCCAACTAGCACGGGATCTGGGTTTGGATCTTCACCCAGAACATGAATAGGCTTTGGAACTCAATAAGCACCTGGAAATGCCTCTGCAGCTGGTAGATAAACCGGTTCTGATTCAACCTAGGTGGTGTTCCTGCCCTTCCTTCTGTTGCTAGTGAAACTCCCTACTTCGGCTCTCTAACCCGGCGAGGGGGCTCTCGATCTTGATCTGTATCTGGCTTTGGAACTTCTGTTTTCACCTTAGCTATGCTTGCCTCTCCTCCTGCTGCCTCTCCTGTTGATGGGTCAATGCAATCTATATGTAATGCTTCAATTGGAATTGAAACGAATTAGCAGAGATTGGATTGGGAACATGATTCGTTGGCTTTGATGCCCTTGCCCGTGCCTATGCGGGATCAACCGACTCAATGGATTAGACTTTGTCACTAGGCTAGGATTAGGATATAGATCTGTGCTAGGTGCTGGTCCGGATGCCGATTAAACAGGCGAGGATGTTTCTCGTATCTTTGCTTCTACCGCCCTTGCTGCTGGACCTGGATATCCAATGAATGGCACTGGAACTTTGACTAGAATTGGATCTTATGCTTTCACTCGGTCAATATAAACTGCTGGGTCAATTGAAGAAACTACTACTGCTAGCTCTTCAGTGGCTTAACCAGGAGAGTAGACTGGCTCGGATACACTAGGACTAGGGTGCTTCCTGTAGCTAAGGCTTTACCCACGTGCTCTCCCTAACCCGTATTCTATACGACCGATGCTTACCGATGCTACCTATCAGTCGATGAACCAATTTATTCAGTGGATTCATAACCACCATAAGCATAGGCGTCCATTGACCTAGAAGCGATTGACCCCGTTCTAGTAGCATAGAAACGATCAGAGACTACGGTAGTTTACCTTGTAGATCGAGATCGAGTTTACCTGGCGGAGGCAGCAAAGGTCTAAGTGGAGATTTGATCTACACCGATACCGGGCAAGATAGTGATGTGGGAGCCGCTGGGACTGGTTCTGAAATTGGCTCTCGAACTTAAATAGGCTCTGCTACTGGTTCATACACCCCTGCTTCTCCTGCCTTTTCCTCTCCTGTCTTTCTTTTTGCTGGATTTGGAACTGGCTCTCAAACAAGAAGAAGGCACTTATATACAAGATTATGCGCTGCTTTCACCCAGCCAACTGAATCTGCACCGCCGGGGACTCGCTCTTGATCTCACTTTCGAACTGCTGCTGGTGGATCGAGAAACCAAATGAAACGAATAGATTTCAAAGCCTCACCTCACCCGAAACCGAAACGAATCAATAGATTTATTCGAACGAAACAAAGGGTATAACCTTATAAAGCCACTGCTTGCTAGCTGGCTACTGGGTAAATAACTGGCTCTGGTACTCGTGCTGCTGGTGCTGGATCTTTAACCGAGCAGAGACAGCAGGCCAGGAGGACTAGCCGAACATAGCCCATAAGGTGCATTGCCAGCCATAGCCATAGCAGCAGCTAGTCATATATAATATACATGTCATAGGTCAAAGAGAGAAGGAACCTACGGACACTTACTGCTACGGAACCATTAGGTTCCTACTGTACCAGCACATAAGCACCAGTCATTGCAACAGGGCTCTAGTCATTGAAGTATACAGTCATAGTAAAACACCAGTTATTTCCAATCATTTCCAGTCATTGCCTTAAGGATGGTCGTTGCCAGTGGGCAGAGCCAACCAGTCTCATTCATTTGAGTAGTGATTGATTGGAATTGATTGATTGAGGAGCTGGATGCATGAGTCCTCTGCCGGGAGTATGAAACCGACAGAACACAAGGGGCCTACAGCTAATCACAGGGAGGGCCTAATCACTGGGCCTAATCCACCGCTCTAATCCACTTGGCTCCGCCGCTAATCGACTCGGATGGGCTACCCGGATCCATTGGCCAATACAATTTGCTGGGCCTAAGACACTGGGCTGGTCTTGCTTAGCACTGGTAAATTCCAGTAGGTAGCGAGGGGCTATCTTCGAATAGATCCTGCAATAGTTCATGGGTTGCTCAGAATAATAAATGAGTGAACAGGTTGGTAAGACGTATTTGGTGTCCGGTTGAATCTAAAGATATATATAAAGTGAGGAGCGAATATGGATCTCGACATGGCTATGGATCTTTACCCGTTGGTGGGACAAGAAGAGATACCGGGCAAGGTGGTGGTTCTAGGACAGTAAGGGAGGGGCTAGGTCACCGGCGTAACCAACTGGATACGCGACCTTTGCCTTAGCCACCCTTGCTTCTGGGTATGGGTATATATTTGGATCACGATCAAAGGCTCTGGATCTTTTGACTGAACACCAGGTTAACCCTTACCCGCATGGAGAGCAGGTAAGTCTATTCCTATCGATCATGAAGGTAAGAATACCTATCACGATCACTATAATCAGATATGTGCTACTACTACTATCCAGGTGCAGCAAAGCTAGGTGGTCTACTACTTAGGGGGAAAGATATATTTCTGCTTCCATCGGAATAGACTGAAAACCCTATTTTGAAACAAGTTAAAGGGTATCAATTTATCCCTCGCTAACGAAGGTCTGGGTCTCGTTCTGTACCTAGGTATGGATCTCTATCATCACTAAGGTCAGGCAGAGAATCTGCTGCGGCTACGACCTCTGCGTCTGGACCTGGAACCATACGAAGGGATGCAAGGATTAAAGGGTCTCGATAACGTGGTTGGGATGCTTCGGGGTATCGATCTGGAGCTACTGCATATGCGACTGGGTAACCTGGGTATAGAAGCTATGGATTTACTGTGTATGGATCATTGGCTAAGGCTGGCTTAGATGGGCTTAACTTAGACCGGCTTAGTATATGGCTTAATCCACATAATCTACTGGATCCACTAAGTCAACAGCCTATACCCCTGTCCCTTTCCCTGCCCTTGCTTTGGGGTATGGATCTTTCACTGGATCAATGACTGGATCTTAGAGATAGATCTGTAAATGGAACCAAGCAAGGGTATACTGTTGGATCCGGGTAGCCAGTGATAGATCTTGATATGCTGCTAGCTCGTATAATGATCTATAGGTTATGGATCAAGTACTGGATATGCTTACTCTGCTACCGTAGCCTTTGTAGCCTTTGCATATGGTGCTGGTTGTGGTATATAAGCTGAAACAGGTTCGGATCTTTAGGTACTTATACCGAAACTGGGTCTTTATCTGATGCATCCGTATATGGCTATAGATCTGTCTCTGCATCTGTCTATACTTCTCCTGCTTATGGGACTGGAACTACTGTGGTAAACTGAATAACATCTATGATATGCTGCTTCACTTCACCCTGCTGATTGATTCGGCCTTTCCCCCTTCCCTTACTGCTTTACTCGACCTTGCCGAGACTGACTGCTTTGCTCTTGCTAACTGACGACGATGAGAACTTGATGGCTTTGGCAACTAACCCGTCACCAGCAAGCACACCCTTACTTAGTTAACCTCCAGCAGTTCCACCTGCCTGGGATCTCTTCGATCTTGCTACCTGCCTGGAATATTATCTCTTTAGAACCTATCTCTATACGTGCGAACTGGAGACAATTAACTTGACTGCGCTTTCCCAGTATGGCACTCGAAAGCAGAGCTCCCAAATAGTCAAGGAAGAAAGACAGATTCGAGCTAGCTCTAAAAAGAGAGCAAAAGTCTCTCCCTTAGCATCAGCCATTTTCGTTTGTTTCTCCTTAGCTAAAGCCCTACTATTAGCTTCCTTAAGGACCATAACGGACGGGAGAACTTCTCCTTGATGGCTTTTCTTTCTGGACTTCCCTTCCCTTCCAAGCTTTCTTCCCTATCTATAATCTGCCTAGCTGTCTTCCCTTTCGATAAAGCACGCTCCCAAAGATAGTTGGTATAAGAAGCGAAGCCCTACACACCAGTACGGGGCAGCAATGTGATGTTTACCTCGCGTCTACCTCGCCTTCGAAGTAAGTAATAAAGGAAAGGCTGCCCTCAGATGATATTGCCCTCAGATGACAGGATAGATTTCTTTATTCATTGGTCAAGGAAGTTACTGTCTCGCGTTAGATAATCGAAGGCTAGAGAATGAGGGCTAGAGAATGAGGAAGGCTAGAGAATCGAGGGCCCAGAAAGAATCAAATACGAGGGCTGGGAAAGAATCGAGGGTTAAGGGGAAAAGATATATTTATTAACTGGGGCTTGTCTCGCGTTACTGACGGCTCTCCTGCTCCCCTGCTTCGTTAAGAACCAAGTTAACCTGGCTTTTCACCTGGATAGCCTTTTCACCACGTTACCCACGTTACCCAAGTTCACCGCTAAGTAGCCGGTAGCCATTGTTCACCAAGTTAAGAACCAAGTTCACCAAGTTAACCAAGCCTTTTCGTTCGCCTGGAAAGATTGATTCTCCGCATTTGCAACCTCCGCTCCCATCCCAACCCAACCCGACCCTTGCTTGCCCGCTTTAATGCTTTAATGCTTGCCTGCTTGCCTGCTCCTCAATAAGTATCTGTCTAGCTGTCTGTCCCTATCTTGCCTATCTAGCTCCCAATCTATCTAGCAATCTATCTAACCCTTCCAGATAAGTAATAAAAGAATAGCTCGATCTAACCCCTCCAAATAAGTAGTAAATGAATGGATTCGGTGTGTAAATATGTTCTCCTTGATGAGTTGGTGGGATCTACTCTCCTTGATGGGCTTTTCTTTCTGGGTGGAATAAAGGAAGGATACCGGGCCCGAGGAAGGCGTAGCTTGCCTGGATAGATTTATTGGCATGAGGCGCCGGTAAACCTTTATGTCCTGCGGAGCGAGCCCCCCGACCCTTGAGTAGCAGGGTTGGTAAGTATGGGAAGGTAGGTAAGTGACTATCCTGTACAGTGTTCTGGCTGTATCCCCATTAGGTATCTGAGGTAAGAATGTCATTATCATTCCCCTTTAGTAAAGCTTTGTTTGGGCGGGTAATAGAGGGAAGAGTATTTTGCATTCCAATCGGTAAGAGAGAGAAGATCCCTAGGATGGCACCCTTTAACTATCTCTTCACCCTTAAGCATCTTAGCATGCCACCCTTGTATGATCTCTTGACCCTTCCAACCGGTAAGGGAGATAGAGGAGCCCGGCCTCCGGAGGAGACACATTTCTCGCCCTAACTATCTAACGCTTCCTGCGGTATAAGTAAAAGTAAGTGTTTTATGACATGTTCGATAAGGCATTTAGGGATTGCCACTCAAAGTGAATGAAATAATATTCCTAGCTCATAATAAGAGAAGATATGTAGACTGTAGCTTGGCGGTGGGTCTTGCTAAAGTATCTTACATCTATCAAATTCCCAAGAGGGATAATTTGCTTGGCGGTAGGTCTTGCTCAAGGCTCTGGCTTGTCTGATTGTTTAAAAGGAGGGGAAAGCTCCGCAGGACAAATCATGGTAAGGTGTACCCCTTTTGCTCATAACTTGAAAGACTAGAGATGTACATTAGGCTCTGCCCTGGGGGATCAATACCACAATAGAACTAGATCGCTTAAGTAGGAAAAGGAGGAGTCGGTCTAGTGAGTTCAAATAGCATATACTTGTAAAGGATAATAAACTTATCCTCGATGACGCATAGGATCTGCTCGGGCTAACCACCTTGAAACTAAAAAGGATAGTGAGGGAAGGAAAGGAGGGCGAGGTTCCGGCACTAGTAAGGGAAGGTACGAGGCAATATGCAGGGAAGGTTAGGATAGAACTAGTAAGTATGTCTCCTCAAAAAGGTAAGTAGGGGCAAGGAGAGAGAGTACCTTAGCAGCCTATGTCTAATGATCAATAGCACTTTCCTGGGAACTAAATACGACTTCTTCGAACTAAAGCATCTTCCTGGAAGTGCCCTATAAAGTAAAGAGAGGGAGACTAGAGCTTGGCGGTAGGTCTTGCTGAAGAATCTTTCTCAAGGGGAAGTATCGGGGGGGATTCTGTGGAGCTACGGGAGCCCCCCCGAGGAGAGTCCAGTGGGTCTCTTTAATTGCGGTCTAATTACTGAATCTATGCAGTCACTATGGCTGTTGCCCCGGGTGTGTTGGTGGATAGGGCTTAGGGTGCTATACGAACTAGGGATGGGAGCGTGCTTTATAGATAGGGGAGAAAGCGTATAAGGAGGAAAGCTAGGCAGATGAGATGCGGTTGGGTCATTGCGGGTGGAGGTCTCTTTCCTTGCGGGTGCGGGTTCGGTTGAGCGTTAGGGAGTGTTGTCACTTCTGACCTGACATGGGCCACTAGAAAGAAAGAGGAGAGCCTAAAATGGGCCCTGATGGGTTCTATCAAGGTCTGCTGTCTTTCCTGGAATAGTGGTATAAAGGCCTTAGCATAAAAGACAGGACCTGATAGCCTGGCCAGATATATGGAC
>Ga0213500_10000035_pt1 | contig 15239 bp, 15 predicted proteins | sample Redfir_Yose_2_Me_FD_150978 | JGI IMG/M metagenome (GOLD analysis project Ga0213500, IMG submission 150978) | Leaf-associated microbial communities from Abies magnifica in Yosemite National Park, California, United States - Redfir_Yose_2 | ecosystem: Host-associated > Plants > Phyllosphere >...
CTGCCTTTGTTAAATCGTCGGATTCCGGCAAGGGAGGGAAGATTGCTCCCTAGTTAGCTTACTCCAATCAAGTGCCGACTCTTTCATTTGGTTATGCTCTATCGCTAGGATTCGGCTCTGCGTATGGTTCCACAGAGGTAATATTTTTTGTTTGCACTCTACTCTATTGACGGGGTTCAGCTCTATGCATACGGGGTTCAGCTCTATGCATGGTCTCAGCAGAGGTATGATTTTCCAATTAGTTTTTCTTTGTGTATGGTTCGACAAAGGTACGAGGAAGGTGTAGCATTTTCACCCTATGCTTAGCTTTTCTCCCGGTGATGTGTCCCGCATACATTGCTTCTTCTTCCATCCAAGTGCAGGATGGAGGAATGGTTTTGGACTTCGACAGAGGTAAACCTCGTTGCTATGTTGCTTACTTCATTTTTATTTTCTCACAAGCTTGTATGATGATCTTTATTTCCCTGTAAGTACATTCGGTAGTGGAGAAGAATCTGAGTCCTCTCAACTTTCCTCCTCTGGTTGTAACTTGTAAGTCTTCCCTCATTGTAGTATCAATTATATATAAATGCTTTGGGTCTGCAAATCTAAATCTCCAGGTATGTTATGCAGGTGCACCAAGGTTTTGGGTTATGCTTCCATGGCGATAGTCGAGGGTCGGGACTTTTCGTGAACCTGACTTCCTTCTTCAACACTCGTTGGTCTTGCCTCGGTGGTTGTCCTACTATCGAGGGTTTTTTTCTTGGTAATCTTGACTTTGTCTCACATTTATACATAGGGTTATTGGTGCTCCCAAAGGCATAGAGCAGCACCATCTCAGCCCACAGATCTGTCAAACCCTGTGGAGTTGCCGACTGGGATCTCAAGACAGTTTATGTAGACCTACAAGCAGTCCTCTGCCACTAGCTCCTGACAGTGGGTCACCTCTTCTAGACAGAGAGACATCCCTCGGATCAGATCCAGCTCCTCCGGCCTCTCATCTATACAGAGATTCTTTCCTTTGGCCTCAGATGGTAGGAGATTTGCACATTTGACTTCAAAGGAGGACACCCTCCCTCTCCTTCGTTCCGCAGTAGGCATTTGGAGCCTTGATGCTTTTTTCCTTGTACTCCATTCCAGAGCATTGTATTTCTTCTTGGCCTTGAGTTAGTTGAGAATAGATCTTATAAATTATTTTTGAATTTTGCTTTTATAGGAGCAGTATTTGCACTCCCACTATGTATTGCCAATTACGTACTGAGCAGTCCTGTTGACCTATTTTGGTCATTTGTAGGACATTAATAAACTTATCCGATCTTTATTTATCTCCTTAAGGCTTGAGGGGAATCAATTAACTTGCATTAAGGATCCGTCCTCAATTGCCAAGTTGGCCAATAGTTTTTCCGCTCAGTTTGCTTGTCTTTTAACATGCCAGAACTGAACCTCCTTAAAAAATTACTTCCTCCTTTATCCACCTTAAATGCTCTCTACGATGCCAAGCACAGTTTTTATTTTTCTTTGAAAGCAAGTCAATAATTAGTTTAGAATCCCCTCAAATGATTACTTTCTGACAATTTAGTTCCAGACTTAGATTTACTCCTGATTTAATTGAACTTTTCTTCAAGTTCCACCTGGTTATTAGTTCTGCATCCCAGGAATTTTGCAAAGACCGGGAGAAAATGATCTCCTCCTGTACCTTCCTTCCCAGGATTTCCTTTGGCAGTCCTGTCAAGGCTCAAAACTAATGTGATTCATCCTTGCTTAGGTGGATGCCATGTTTGTTGGGGTGACAATTCCTCTTTAAGGACTGTCTTTCAACAAAGGTGTCCTTCATTCTTGTGTTTGCATTTGATTTGCTTTTGCATTTTTTTGAGTGATGTCAATTCATGTTGTTCATTCTTGCATTTGCATTGGTATTTTTTAAGAGATACCAGTTATTGACTTGAATTTGAAAGAAAGTTTACTCCCCCATCAGATATATAATTTTAAGGACTGGCATTTTCCTTTAGAACAATAGTACATTAGGTAAAATTGATTATCAAGTCAAGTGTTGCAGATCTTCTAAATGGAGACTAAAAGTAATGTTGTTTTCTGGGTTTTGTATCCTTTAGGGGAATATTTTGGCTAAATGTTGCTAACGAAAAAGTAACAAGACAATGAATATTAGCCAGTGAAGTTATTCCTGCTCCTTATACATTGTGCAGGCATATATGGAAGAAACTTCCCAAGTACAAACAGAAATCATGTACTTACCTGGATTGTTTGTGGTTTTCGATGTACCTGGAAGAGGCACTATCCTTCAATATCTTGAAATGGACAAAAGCAAAACGTATTTTCTCCAAGCAATATGTTTTCATTCCAATTGTTCACTGGTCAGTGGTACCTTATATTTATTTTGTTCTCTATAACTAGTTGCAGTTTCAATAGTGCTTTGCTGTCTCTCTTCTTTTCTGTTCTAGAATTTATTTAGATGATATTCTAATGTGTGGTGTTGTACTTTCCAGGACCTTGCAGTAGTGGTCTAAAGCTGTGTTTTGTGTAAGGGAAGTCTGAATAGCTTCTGCCTTTATGTGTAGGGGTCATTGGAATCTTTTGATTCTCTGTCATTTTGGAGAGAATCTCAGTTCCGAAGCAAGAACACCATGTATGTTGCTTTTGGATTCACTGAAGGAAACCGATCCGAACCGGCTTGAGCCATTGATAAGAAAGTGAATATCAACTATTTGGAGATTTTGTTTTTCTTATGTCTGTCTAATTGTTATTAGTTGTTCGATTCTCTCTTGCAAATTTATCATTTTGTTTTCTAGTGTTTTGGAAGAGATTCATTCTTGCCAACATAGAAAAAATCATATCAATGGTTTGCCGTTTAAAGGTTACATGTAGCAGATCTTCATTTAACTTTTCCTATAAGCCAACTCAGGAGAAAGCTTTCATGTAACTTCTCCAGGTTCCTCTTAGACGTTCATAAAGAAGATGGAAGGCAGGATGGTGACAAAATTATTGCAGAGATCCCTCTCTTGGTTCCTGAAGTAATACATTATTTGGCTTTATACATATGTGTCTGGAGTAGGCTAATATTTTTCTGCTGTCAATTTTCTTGTTCTTGAAAATGTAGCTATGCACTAAATTTTGTAATTATTTTTAATTTTATAATAGTTTTATTTTTATTTAAAACTTGCTAGATTTTTTATTGAAATCTGTTCTGCCCCAGATTTCATAGTAGTAAATCTGTTCTGCCCCATTCCTGGGGCAGGGGGCTGCTGCCATGCAGCCTTGTTTTTATTTTAATTGTTTTTTTATCTTTTTCTTTGGTAAGATATGGGCGGGAAGTAATGAAAAATTGGGGGCATTTGTTGAGGGCGTAGACCATTTGGGGGTTTTTTGTTGCTCATGGGTTAGGCTGCTACATACTCTATTGCTCATGAAGCTACTGCAGATAAGGAATCTGCTTATTGTTGATGGCGTTGCTGCTTATGAGGACTCGGCCTCCTATTTTTCTGATGACGCTGCCATTGCTGCTTATGAGGACTCGGCCTCCTATTTTTCTGATGACGCTGCCACTACAAACCATGAGGACATAGCTTCCATTGCTGGGCATGATGCTGCTATAGATCCTCTGCCTGAACATATTTCAAATGCTTAGGCATTCTAGACTCTCCCATTGTAGCTCCACGCTGGACAAGCCTTCCTTTTCTGTAACGTATTTCCTTACGCATTTCCATGTTGATCACTACACGGGGCTCACACCACACTGGGCACGGGGTTTGATTTTGTGCTCGGAGGTAACAACGCGGCTTTTGGTGGAATGCCTGAAAATCTCAGAAGCCCTCGTGGTTCCGCTCATTGTCGGGGAAATTGTGCGGATCGACGACTACGAGGTCATGTTAATTGAAGCCAATCACTGCCCCGGTGCGGTACAGATTCTGTTCAGGGTTTCTACAAGAGACGGCAAAATCAAGAGGTATGTACACATGGGCGACATGAGGTATTCTTCAAATATGAAGCTCAAGCCTGTCCTCTATGAATTTATTGGTGTCGATACTGTATATTTAGACACTACGTACTACAATCCCAAATTTGTATTCCCTTCCCAGGAAGAATCTGTAGAATACATAGCGAATATTGTACATAGAATTATGAGGGAACATAATGACTCGATTGAGATTAAAGTCGAAAAGCTCCAGAAAAATTCCTCTGTTTTGTTTCTTATCTCGGCCTATGTTGTTGGGAAGGAGAAGATTTTGACGGCAGTGTCCAGGCGCTATAATTTCCCTGTGTCCAGGCGTTGAAGCATTCTTCTCGTGGCGTCCTCCTGCAAATTCGAACTGACGGTGCTTCAAGTACTCCTCGCCCCACCTCAAACATGAATGGATCATAGATATTCTCCTGCTGCGTTTGATACTTCTATAGCTAAAGTTACCCATACGATTGGTTCAACAGATTGTTGTTTCAATATATCCCACTTAAGCTTGTTAAGTTTCTGAAAAAATCATCTAGAAAGCTATCATATTCATTGTCATTCAAAAAGGCCACTTGCAGATTCGAGAGCCCATTGAGGCTGGGGAGCATTCCAGTGAACCCATTCTCCCCCAGCTCTTTCCGCCGTTCTGCATAATCATCCAACCCCTCATCTTCTTCTTCTTCATTCTCGTCTTTCACATATTCCTCTTCTTCGTCGTCAAAGACCTTGTCTTCATTCTTTGGTTCTCTTGCATATTCCTCGCCATTGCTCTCATCGATATTCCAGTCTACCTCTTCCTCATCTACTTCAACACAATGCCATGGACTTCCTCCAGAGTTGGGCTCTTGGCTATTGGGATTTGATGGAAGATGAGGATCCATTCAGAGTTGAGCAGGAGGGAGCAATCACATATTGATCATACAGTTACTATTATATTTCTACTGCCTTCTGTTTTTCTATTAGTTGTCTCTGATCTATTAATAGAACCAGGTGCTTTATAGCGTTCCATACAATTTGTTTTTGGGCGAAAATGACATTGCAAACCCACTGTAACGGGCACTTGCAGGGATTAAAGACAGCACCCAGTAGAGACCCTGTTATAAGTAACGAGGCCTAATCTATTCAATAATACACTGAACAGATCAATAAGATATGAGAGCTACTACAATCAACACTTATTTGAAGGAATCAGGCTAAGTTTCTATTCATTAAATGAAAATCAAAAACACTTACAAAAGATGAAGTCTTGTAATGCTCCACAAGCTCCCTCTCCTTTGCTCGTTGCTGGATCAACACAAAATCTCGCTAGCATTCCACTATAGTATCCTTACTATGATCTTCCTCCCCTTGCTCAATGGACATGCCTGGTCTTTTATAGGAGAAGGGAAGCTTCAACTTCCATGGCCAATCTTGGAAATGGTTGGATCTGAAGAGATAAGTTTTGGATTAGGGCCAAGTTTGGGAGATTTAGATAGGCCTCATCCAAACCAACTCTCATTTCCGAGCTCAATTAGTTGTTGCATAACCAAATTCTATAGATCAAGTTGTATGCAATCTCCTGAACAAAGCACAGGATAATCTTAGTGATAGAGATATGTCTGGCATAAAAGATGGGGTCTAACATAGGAAAAAATAATAAATCAGTATTTTTTTTAATCTTCATTATTTTATCTTTTTCCATAATATTGCTAAGATTTCATCTTTGAAATCTAATTTGTGAATTTCTATGCATGGGAGTGGATAGCAACTGTAGTATTTCTGAAAAACATATGATAATTTCTGCAAAACTATCTAGTGGCGATGGAATATCCACAGCGATTACATATCACCTTACAACCAATGTTAAAGAACAGGAAGTGTTAAATGGAAACAGCAAGAAGTAAAAAAGCAACACCAAAATGCCATTCATGACATGAGATTCTAGAAGCTATATACATGTTGATGTTGGAAATTAAATCCTTCCACGTTAATTTTATGAAAACTCCAAGATCTGAACAAGCTTCATGTTGCCAGCCCATGACGAGCAATTTTAGAGCCATGAAAGCTGTAAAAAAACTCGAGAACAAACATACTTTAATGACCCTATCCAAAGCCTTAGTTTATTCCTACTCATAATAAAATAAAGAAGTACTGCATTTTTTTCAGAAACCATTTACTATCTGGCTGAAATTGGATATAAATCCACTATAATGCCCTGCCCTGCTATGAGAATCGAACCTGCACAAGTTGTGGTATACTCTTATCCAACCAGAGCCCAACCAACCGTGTACAGATAGTACATACTAACTAAATCAAATACATATTTGCAATGCCCATTTACATAGACATTTGTTTCCTCCTGTGAGATGAAATATTGGTAGTCCAGAATTAAAATCTCCACAGGCATGATTAACAGCATTACATCGTATACAACATATATAATGGGTGTCCAGAGGACAACCCATCAGTATTTCTATAACCCCCTCCTTCAACATGATTGTACCAGTAATAAGGACTAGGTGGAGTTACACTAGAGGATGCATTGTCTGAAAGAGCTTATATGCTTCTATACAGTAGGTGAGTTTATGCATGTTGTTTCATAATATATGCAGGCAAAGATATGTTTCTCCCTTCTGAAAATGAATTCTTGCATGGTAAAGTTAAAAATGTCTGTTAGGAAAAATTGTCGATTTACCTTTATATTTGTCTAATCCTTTCCCTGCATGTCTACTAAAATCCCACCATTTCCACAAAAAATAGCGATATCATTTGGTTGTTCTGGAATATGAATTTTCAAATTATTGTTGAATTCTTGATGGTTGTTTTTCAGACTTGATTTTGTTTCATAGCACATAATTGTTACAGATGATCTTTACTTCGTCTTCTTTGTTCCCTTATTGCTATTCATGAAAGTTGTAGTTTGATTTTAAGGTTCTGATTATCTGTTCTTATTTGAAGTTATAATTTTTTCTCTTGCTGTAGATTATATGTTCAATACCCCCCAATTGTTGCTGATAGCCCAACCTCTGCGGTCATAAAAGTGGCAAAATGTGATTTTAATCACAGTACATCTCTAGTTAACAATCAATCTTATTTTCCATCCTGTAGGATTGATGGCTATCTACCCAATCCATTTGAAGTGGTAGAGCCCCTCAGGAGCAATCTTGGTAATGCACAAGAAGCTACCAATGAAAATATTGAAGTTTCGGACAGCCTTACAAGCAGTGACGACGGAAGAAATATGCAGAAGTCAGATTTAACTACTGGATCTTTGAGAAGTTGTGATGTGGATATGGTACTTGTAGAAATGACATCCGAAGCATTGGGATTGGTAACTAGTAATTCAAGTTGTTCAGAAGAGTCATCTACAAAAGCTAGAGAAAGTGGCCTGATTACACTTCATTCCTCCCTTTATGAATCAAAACCACTGAACACATGCTTGAATAGGAGTTCTTCATCCCCAAATATCTGCTCTTAGTGTGTCATATACCAGTGTTATATCAGATTTGTACTTTTATGTGTTTCAAGAGACCAGTCAAATTAAACATATGAAATTTTAATGATCTTCAAGCAAAAGGGGACTTCAGAAGATGTTATTTCAAAATGATATGAAAGAAACAAAAAGGTATGATTCTGTATGTAATTCCAACAAGCCATGAATGTAAATGATAGTCCTAATAAATGCTTGAATCAATCAATACAAAACTATCCAACCTATATCAGATTTATATTCGTCAAATGTGCATGGGACTGTGTGCTTGTGTTGGATGTAAATAACATGTATTTCCAGCTTAACGATTATTCATAATACCATATTGATTGTCCCTTCAATGTGCAAATGGAAATGGGACAAGAGCCAAAACAATGAGTGTAAAACTCAACACCTCTGTATGCAAACAATGGTTGTCTAGATACCAAATTTTCAGCTCTCTTAATGGCTAAACACCAAACAATATGCAGGTATCTCAGTATGTGTTTATAGCAAGGTATTAGTAGGTTTTAGGTAGCTGAACATGAGTTTAGGACAATGGTATAAGGAGTTGAACATACACAGTCTTTAGGACTGTGTAAGATAGGTTTGTAGGGATGACTTTAAGGTAGTTTAGGGCTAACATTGAGGGGACAAATGCCTTGAGGCCTAGGACAGATGTGTGAGGGCACAACTAGGGCTGTATGGAGTTGATGCAAGGGTTCTAAATGGTAGGGTAGTGGTCTTACAACAGGCCGAAAATTTTGTATGTGAAAAGGAGAGGGTTTGAGATAGGTTAGAGGGAGGTTAGGCTAGTGTTTAGGGTAGAAACTTAAGGGGAAAGGGACCTTGCAACAGGCCAAGGGTATATTTTAAGTTATGAAGTTTCCTTGCTGTAGGTAGGGAAACAAATGGTGCAGGCCGAGTGTATACTTAGTGTCCTAGAATTTGTAGGATAGCACTGTTAAGAGTCTTAGGGTTAATTAGGCTTAGGCCGAGGTTTAGTGGAGGGCTAGGAGAGCATGACCGCAAGTGATTTAGGTTAGGAATTAGGGTAGCACCCTTGTGTGTTAGGTCGATGAGATAAGAAGAGGGCCTAAGATGTTTGGAGGCTCTGCAAGGAGAGATGAGGGTTGCTGCGGTGGAGGAGAAGCAGGGCAAGGCTGAAGTAAAATCTGCAATAAGTTGTTGCAGCCCTAGACCTGCAATAAAAAAACTTAGAAAATATATAATTTTTGGTTTTTTTTGTTTATATAAAATCCGAGCTTGAATCAAATATCATAACACTTATCCTCTATTTCATTATTCTCTAATGCTTTTCCTTAGCTATTATATAGCAATATTGATAATTTTGAAGAATATTGTAATGAATCATGATATGTTGTGATGCAAAGATATCCATGGTAGTGAGAAATTTTGGCAAAGTTTTGAGGCTTCTTATTATCTTCTTAATTTTGAATTTTGGAATTGTTTTTCACGTCATCTTTTGTTTTTCTTTATGGTAAAGCAAGTGAAAAGATTTTCATTGTCAATGCTTGTAAGATGAAAAATAAAAGTTCTATCTACCATTCTGTTTATTGAATTGGCATCTTGTACGCCATTAACCTGCAACAAATCTCAACCAGAGTGCTTTATGTCTAGTTCAGTATTTTATATGTTGCTTTTCCATAGGGTATTTAGCTGTAAGTATGATGGCTAGGATTTTTCATTTGACAGGCCATTGGAGCGAGTGGTAAAGCTAGTGGTAAACGCTGCTAGCATTGATGCATCTCATATTAATGATATGTTAGATGTTTTTCCTCGGATTGATATGTTAGATGTTATCAATCACTGGGACTCTCTTTAATTTAAAATTTAATAAGTTGCAGTATTTTTCCTCATGATTCAAGATAATGGGGCAACATCAAGAAGGCTGTATTTTAGTGTATCGATATCTTTTTTGACAGTGAAAATATTAAGTCAAATATGTTTTCATTCCATCTCCTTTTTCACTTTTAATTGTGCATGTTTCCATGGTAGCATTATTAATTTTCATGCACATGTGAGAAATTGGTGCCCATATCTTTTATTTTAATGCATGTATGATGGTAGCAGGTTTGATGAATTGATGTGATGTAGGGTTTGTTGCAAAGCAAGATCGAGGGTGATGATGGTGACATATTAGGATTTTATGGCCGATGTATGCATCATGAGAAATACGACAACAAATATCCTGAGATGGTTCAATCTGGCAATACCTTTCCTGCAAACCCTGAGTTGGAAACTGATAAAGGAACTTGTGCTCGTACAGAGGTAAGCATTGTGTTGAACTTTCTCATTCTGGACATTGGAAACGATTGCTTATTTGTGAGAAATTTTAATAAATAGTTGTGCCTAATATTTCATTTCCATTTTTTTTAACAGGGTTATAAGGGCCGTAAAAGCTGGGAAGAATACAGGGCTGAACTTCGAAGGCAATCTGAGACAAACAACATAAAGGTGGTATCACAGGAACAAATAAATGTTTGGCTTCACATTAATGGGCGCAAATCATGCACAAGGGGCCTTGTGAAGCCTCCAAATATAGACATCAAGACTGATTACAAAGTATGTATCATATTTTTCTTTCTCGAGCTTACTTATCTGGGATCTATGAAACTAAACAAGATTCCATTAATTTCTGCTCAAGTATTTTGTGACTTGTCACTTGGTAAAGTTCCTTGCAGTTCTACCTTTTAAGAACCAGAGTCTTGACAGGCTTTCTTACTTTTTAAAAACTTATTGTTTCATTTGTTTTGCCCTAGTTACTAGCTTGTAAGGTCAAATGAGTTTAATAAGAAATCAGAATACAATTGACAAAGTAGCATGGATACAGACATGGAAAATATAGATGCAAAAAACCCATGAGACGATTGTTTTAGAATACCATTTATGAATTCCAAGTTTGGAAATAAAGCAAAAGAGAGAGTTATCATTAAGGGAGGCCTTAGCACTCTATTTATAACCTTGATTTGTAAGAAATTAGGTTTAACATTCTTCTTTAAAAAACATTGTTGATGTTTTTCTTTTACATTATAGTGACTGAAACGCTGGCTGAAATGGTTGATATGCCAACTGAAATGGCAAAAAATCTGGCTGTAACTGTTGATATGCATTTCAAAAATCTGAAATGCTGCTAAAACGTTCCAGGCAATGCAGTTGAGCACCTGGGAATGATGTTTTCAGTAACATTTAAATAAGAATCATTTAATTTGGTAAGCAGTTTTTTGAACTTTTATATAATAACTAGGATGCTACTTCTACCATTGCTTTTGGAAAAGACTTCAAAAGTATTTTATGCTATTTTCAACTCAAAAAACTATCATGTTTCACAATTTACTTATATCTGGTATTCTCCCCAATAATGAGAATAGGTTAAGATATACTTTTCTGCTAGTGAGACATGATCTTGAAGCCGCGGTTATTTGAATCTCCAATAGTTGCCAACTGATCTTTGATTTGAGGGACCCTCACATTTATGGGTTGATGCTTTAGGGTTAACTTCCTGCTTATATTCTTACTTTCATATAGTCTTGATAAGGCATCAAACATTTCCTTTGGTGTACTCAATTCTGAAACAAGAGGGATCAAGTGATCCTTGATTGACTCTGACAGGATCCTCATATCCTTGATCTCATTCTTCTTGAACATGTCTTTAGTTTCTTCTTCTTTTGGTTCTAGAAGGACTTCTTTAACATGATTCAAAAGATCATTCTCTGCTAGAATGAGAGTTATTTTGTTCTTCCAAGTTCTAAAATTGTCTACTCCATCTAGTCTATCTTCCACTCTCATGTTGGTGGCCATCGTTTACTTAACTGAAACCCTAGGCTTGAAAATATGCCAAAATTTTAACCACCTCATAAAGTCAACGTTAATATTTTGTGCTTGGTTTGACAAGTTAATAGGTTACTAGGTCTCTAAACTCCGTGCTTGAGGCAGTCGCTCCATGCGACCTGCCCTTTTGTGTATAAAATGTCTTGTACATATTTCTATCGTATACTAGTTAAAGGAAACATTTATTCAACAAAAGACAGCCTCTATTTCACTACCCTCAGGCCTCTTTATGTTATTTGTTTCTATAATGGTTAGTAAACTTAAGTTTTAACCAACAACATAGTAACAAAAAACGGTCATTTTGCTTGCTGATGCCCTTCTTTCCCCTTTTTTTTCTTAGACTGTACTAAAATGACTGAAAAACAGCCAAGTCAGTTAACATTTCCATTGACCAGAATCACAATCCAAATCTACCAACTATCATTTCATTAGGTGAAAAGGAAGAATCACAATCCAAATCTGCCAACTATCATTTCTCGTTGTCTCAGGCATGTTATAATCTACCCTCATATTTATATCAGTTCTCTTATTTGCTGATGGAAGTCAGTTTAGTAGTGTTTATGTTTGTTCAATGCAAGTAATTTTATGCATTAAATGTTTATGAACTTGTGAACTATCGTTAAAAACATCAGAAATACCTTAGAACATAAACACATACACTCATAAAATTTGGGACAGTAGTGAAATAATCTATAGAAGCGACATTGGAAACGGTGCAACAAAGTGTTTGATATTAAAATTGATCAAAGTGGATTATTAAATCACCACTGTGTTAACTAGAGATCATTACAACTATGATCAATTCATGTCCATAATGCATTCAAGCTCAATGCATCACCTGGAGGCATAGTTTTTAATATCTCTCGTAATGATAAAAATATGCATACATTACACATAACAGTGATACAGACGATAGTTTTTAATATCTCTCGTAATGATAAAAATATGCATACATTACACATAACAGTGATACAGACAATAGTGGTGCCAAAAGTAACATGTACTGTTAATGTATGTTACTGGAAACTCCACCCCAAGGTGTTGGAAACATGTTTCCTTCTATGGAACTCCTCTGAAACTGAGCTAAAACATTTTGGTGGCTCGAATTTTTGGAATGGTGCTTGTGGCATGTGAACTGGCCTCTTAAATAGGCTGAAGAGTTCATAAAAACATATCATACAAGTTCTTCTGCTACCTCAGCCTCTGCAGCTTCATCACTACCCTAACCATCAAGCCCACAGGGAAATGCCACCACGTGGCCTTGTTATAATTTATTTTAGCTGCTAAGTTTCTTGATTACCTAAGGTTTAGTGTTTAACAGTTTGTAGTTGATGTACTTCCTGTTGTGATTTGTGGCTTTCCTGTATGTTGAAATTTATACACGATTATGTTATTATGTTAGCTATTTTACTTAGATGTATGAGGATCTATGTGATATTACCCAAAATGAAATTATAGATGACAAATGAGTTATTTTATCTGATGTAGTAGTAGATTTGTTGTCTTTTTGTCTTGTCAGGGCAGAGTATTCATAAACTTGTCAAGGATGGGTTTGTTATTAGGAAGCCAATGAAAATTCACTCTCGTGCTCGAGCTCGTTAGGCATTGGAAGCAAAGAGGAAAGGGCGCCACTCTAGATATGGTATGCATAATCTGACGAGGGTTGTTTAGTAGTTGCCATTGGATACGTCGATATTGTATAAAAACATAGCATTTTTATAGTTTTTTAATACATACTTTTAGGTTGTTTCTGTTCTGATTTGTGTTTGAACTTTTTTGATTAATTTTTGAGTGGATCAAAACTGTTGTACAACTTTTTGATGTATATAGGTAAGCGAAAAGGTACACGGGAAGCAAGATTACCTACAAATATTTTGTGGATATATGACCATGCCCAGCTTAGATCTGTGGGTTCCCAACACTGTTTGTATTACTATAGTTTGCTGCTACACTATCACTATGTGTCCCTTATTTGCTATTCAAAGCCCCCATCTCAGAAGATATTTGTAATGATGCTACTACTCAAAATGAAGATCTGCTCAAAGCATTCCATGCTCGACTTCTTGGAACTGTTCAAGAATGGTCTCAGTGCAGCAGGTATGTTTGAATCAGAGAGTCCAAATTTTAGCTGATTTTGAAGGTCTTCTTGTTATCAACTTGTGAAGAGTAATTGTAATCTCATGTGAACAATATTAGATCTATATTAGTACTCTGTGGTTGAATTGTTTTCTGGGATTATTGCAGTGTACTTGCATACAATCACCTTAATTTAGAGATCCCAATAGTTCCGTTACTTGGCAAATTTGTCAGGGCTGGCATGCGGGTCTTGATTTACAGGTACATATATGGCCTTGCTGAGAACAATATATAGAATGTATATGTGTTGAAAATATATATTTAAAGAGTGTATATGTGTTGAAAATATATTTTGTTTAAATGTATATTGTGTGTAGTGGAGATCAAGACTCTGTCATACCTTTTACTGGGGCATGTACTCTAATTAGCAATCTAGCTGCTTCTCTGCAATTAAATACAACAGTTCCCTACAGTGTCTGGTTTCAAGGAAAGTAGGTACGGTTTAATATAAACGATATTGGAATTAGTTCCATTTAAATTAATATTGAACAACACAATGTTAATGAGAGATTGTTATGAATCTGTTTTTGCAGGTGGGAGGATGGGTGCAAGATTAGGAAAAATATTTTATCATTTGCAACAGTAAGAGGAGCAGCTCACGAAGTGCCATTTTCTCAGCCAGAGAGAGCTTTAGTATTATTCAATGCATTCTTACAAGGCCAACTTCCTCCCAGCACCATGATGTAAACAATAAAATCCATGCGCAAATAAATAAATGTATTTAATATTCTATCATTCGGAACAGTTAGAGGAGCAGCTCATAAAGTGTTTTTTTCTCAGCCAGAGAGAGCTTTCGTATTATTCAAGGCATTCTTGCAAGGGAAGAAGGCTGCCAATGGGAGAACAAAGAAGGCCATGGTTGTCAGTGACAGTGATTCTGATTTTCGACTTGAAGAAGATGACACCGATTATGAGGAAGCCATTCCTAAGAAAGGGTCAAAGAAGCCTGCTGTTGAACGTTGCTTAGTGTATGGTTGTAGAGGATATGAGTTGAAAACTCATATTTTGTTGTAATACATTACATTTCATATAATATAATTTATGTGCATTTTAAATTTATATATATGTTTGTACTTTATATTAGTTTTAAGTGTTGTACTTAATATTGCATGATTACATGTGTATTAGATGAGCATGATTACTATCACAATGTGTATTAGATGATTACATGATTACTGTAATTAATATTGCATGATTACATGTGTATTAGATGAGCATGATTAATAATGGTCACCATGAAAACTACTAAAAAATAATGAACACATTAAATGACTAAAATAGTGACCAAAATTGAGAATAATGAACACATATAAAATGACTAAACATGACTAAATTAGTGACCAGCAAATGAGAGATAAGTGACCAAACAATGAGAGATGAGTGACCAACAAAAATCACTAAATTAGTGACCAACAATGACCAACAAAAATGACTAAATTAGTGACCAACAAATGAGAGATAAGTGACCAAAAAATGAAAAATTAAGGACCAAAATTTGCATATAAATGACCAAAAGACAGTTTGGTCGCTTATTTTGGGTCCTTTATCACACGACCAAAAGTGGTCGCTTATCACTTGGTCGCTTATAGCTTGTCTTTGTGGTCATTAATTTGGTCATTGACTTGGTCATATATTTAGTCATTAATTTACGACCAAATATACGACCAAATCAATGACCAAATCAATGACCAAATTAATGACCACAAAGACAAGTGATAAGCGACCAAGTGATAAGTGACCACTTTTGGTCGCGTGATAAAGGACCCAAAATAAGCGACCAGCGATCTCCAATCCAAAAGTGGTCACTTATATGCGGATTTTGGTCATTTTTTTGGTCACTAATTACTCATTTTGTACTAGTGT
>Ga0213500_10000036_pt1 | contig 14955 bp, 9 predicted proteins | sample Redfir_Yose_2_Me_FD_150978 | JGI IMG/M metagenome (GOLD analysis project Ga0213500, IMG submission 150978) | Leaf-associated microbial communities from Abies magnifica in Yosemite National Park, California, United States - Redfir_Yose_2 | ecosystem: Host-associated > Plants > Phyllosphere >...
AAAAAACAAATAAATACAAAACCATTTCCCCTCTCCGATCCTTCATTTTCCCTCGTGCCCCTTACTATCAACGAGCTAGCTGCATGCACACAGATCATACGACCTCCATTTTCGACCCCCCTCCCATCCTTCAACCTCCAGTGCCCTACATTTGAAACCTCTTGTGCCCTCCATTAACTTTGACCTCTTGTGCCCATGACTTGGAGTGAAAAAGGAATCGGCGATTGAAGGGAGTGAAGAACTAGAACCTACCGAAGATTGACGAAGGAGCCCAGACTAATTAAGTAACCCACGACCTGAAGATCACAGAGCTCGACCTGTAGTACAAAAGGAGCCGGCGATTGAAGGGAGTAAAGAAGGAACTGCCGGTGATTGAAGAGGGAGCCCAGATTCAGAGCTTCAAAATGTCTGTGGTAAGTCATTTGGGTTTTCATTCCTCTATCCATGGGAATCATGATAATCCATAAGGCATGAAAAAACAAAATATGATCTTTGCAATGTGTTATCTACTGTGTAAGAAATCATTATGTTCTGCGAGGAAGATAGAGTTCCACTTGGGCTCTTTCACTACCGCTAGAGTATCAATGTTCTAACCCATTTCTATGACCATGGTTTACTTCTGCATTTTGCACTGCCCATTTAAGTGAGTGGATGTCTGATGTTGATCACACCATGTTTCTATAGTGGGCTTCTTGAAACCACTAGCGGATTGAGTGAGGACTTTATGTCTATTGCATCTTCTTCTAATGGAAACGGTCAAAAATTGTCTGGTATTTTAAATTGATTGATTCTCAATGCTCACTAGATGGTACCCTGAGTGTGTATCCTGTTGAGGATGGGAGGCGCATATTTCTCGAAGTCCTAGACAAACTAGGAAGAAAATACCAAACTGTGTAAAAACTATCCCAAAACTAAACTTTTAGCTTCACTATAATCATGTTAAGATTATAATTCAAATATATATGCTGCCTTCGTGAAGTTGGTGCTTTGACTATAACAACTAATTGCTATATGTTCATAGATAATGTCTTTAACAGAAAGCATGCATGCATGTTATTTATAGGCTCAACTGAAAAGGATCTAATTTGTTGGATTGCAATAACAATACTGATTCTTAGGGGTTCATTTGTGGGAGAACTTAAACAATTAAGATTCACCCTTATTGCTAATTTTAATCATGTAGTGATGCCAGTCCAAGACTGCCAGCCATCAACTCAGAGTTTTATTTACAACATCTCTAAAGTATGCGGTTGGAATTAATGGGAAAGATTTTATAATTTTCATCAATGGGTTGTGTAATTCAGTGAATTTATAGTGGATTATTGAGTGAGAGGAATAGGCAAGATCTGGGAATAAAATTAGGCAGCAAGAAAACTTGATGCAAGAAGACACTAGGATGTTGAATATGGGGTAGTTATGGAACCATGGGAATATGGTGTGGGTCACTAGATGCAACAGGAGAAGATTATAATTCAATTTCATATTTATGACAGAAACCTAAGGATTTAGCATGGGTTGTTGGCTGCAGTTATTGATAATAGAATCTTGGATCTTTACTATGCAATTTGAGTAATTGAGAAAACAGTGCTTTCACTAAACTGGTTGTAGAATTTCCCCCTTGAATTTCCCAAATATGTAGATATTATTCTAAATTTTCTCCATAATCTACATGTCCTGTGAGAAGAAAAGAAATTGTATTTTGGGTTTCCCTGGATGCATGTCATAGTGGAAACTTTGTAATTCTATTCCCTTGACAACCAATTTCCTTAAGTAGCCTTGTTATTGCTTTTAGCTGGAAATATTTATTTAGGAAAAAAACCCTCTTCTCGGCACACTTGAACATGAGGATGCATCTAACATGAAGTTAAATATTTCCCTTGGCTTAGAAGTTATGTTTGACAGGTATTTATTTCATCAAAATATGCAGGGACTTACTTCCGTCCTCATCTTGATTGTTCAGTGTACTACCCTTGTATCTTCAACCTAGGTATTGTTGTGGTAATTCCTCACTCTTAACATTGCACACATCCCAATGGATGTTATGCCAAGAGCCCAATATTTGAAATTTGTTTCTAAATGGTATAATGGTCAAGCATCATACTTGAGCATGAGCTACGAATTAATTAGTCTTTTCTCTACCCATTGCAGTTATACTTTTTTCTACCATTGATCATGTCTATTTAACACAGATTTGTCCCAAGCAATTTTTTCCAATAATACTATTTGCAAGACTTTAACATCAAATGCACATGCTTGGAATTCCATGTAAGCACTTTCTAATAGAGGACGTAGACTATAATGATGAAAGTGATAGAAATTTATAAGGGACAAGCCATGTTCACCTTTGAACGCAGTCAACAAAGAAAATCTTGTGTCAGCTATAATGTATTTACGCCATCTTATGGAATTATCAAACCATATCAATCGTCAAGGTCAAATTGTAATTATAATGTGTTTGGTATGCAGAAACCCAAACATCGAAAAAATGTTGGATAAAGTAGATTCAATAAATACAAAAAATAGGATATATCATATGATACAACTCGTAAGGAGAGAATTTGAATACAACTTAACATCGATATCAATCCATTCAATTTGGATACGATGTTGTGGGGAAATCTAGCCAAGCTACCAAAGTATAGGAGCATATACCAAGAACATTAAAAGGGTGTCATCATAGTTGTTGAACTAAAAGAAAGCATGCACTAAATTGAATATTTGGTTTGAGGCATCAACTTCGATAACGCAAATTATGTATTGGCTTCTCTTTTGTATTTATGTCTGGGGAATTAAAAGGTTCCCCACATAAATTAGAATATCAAGTTTCTATACCTTTTCAAAGAAAAAAAAAAACAATTCCCATTAGTTAGTTTCTTCCTCTCTTTCATTTCCAGATTTGTAGCAATCTTGAAGAATGTGGGTCTTTCCTCTAGACTCTTCCTTCACATCTATAATTTAAACCTAACCTTGTCTTTCATTTGACTGTAATATATTTCCTTAGGACTTTCAAACCTACTATTGGTCATGAACTTGTACTTGCAGCCTGATTTCATCCTTCTCCACTAAAGGGAAGATAAACAGAGGTCACGGTACTAAGATTGTGACCTCATATTTTTGTCTTAAGTAAAACACTGGAAATGTCCACTTCATTTTTTCTCAAACATACTTACATTTCATTTACACAGTTAAAGAATACAATTGCAAGTGCCTTCCTGAGATGTATCATGAAAATATATATTTACCAAAACAGGTATCTAGGGGCATCCATTTGTAGTCCTTAGATTAGGATGGAATCCAAAGGAAAAATTTCAGCCTAGTATTGGGCCAACATTAGTGTAAGGGATAGCGGTAGAGGTGAATTTCTACCTAGAAGTTAAAGCTACGTTGTGTGAGGTAGAGTTACCAAGAGGAGTGTGTGCACAAGTATTACCCTCGAGGACATGTCTAGTGCTAATAGAAGGACTAGAACTAGAAGGATGACTCCACCCAAATAGGAAACACATATTATGTGCAATTATATTTCCTCAGGGTACACTAGGTATATATGCAAACCCTCAACTAGCTTCAATGCCATGGAGGTTATATTAGCTAAAATAAAAACTTGGAGTAGAATTTTGAGTCTTGGGTATATGCATGATTTGTGGGTAATTGGTTTACTGAAGAAGGATGAAGTCTGTGTGAAAGGGTTATATGAGCCCATTGGCATTCCCCAAAGAGGAAACCTTGATATGGGGGTAAACACCGAAGGACTAGTGCTACCAATCAAGGTTGTGGGATAACTACATGTAGCTACCCCCAACATACTAGGAATAGTAAGGATATAAGCTCCAACGCTAGATTGGTTACTAACAACATGCATCATAAAAAAAAATTGATTTCATAACAACTAGATCAATCAAAGAATGACCCTCTAATTGAACTATTATAGGACCATTAACTTATCCATCAAATGAATATTAAATCCAAGTAGGTTGACTCTCACCAATGACCTCAATATCAACAGGATCGCAATGCTCCAAAAGTGGATTTTGGGTATGTGGAGGTGAATCAATGGAAATATTATCCTTTATTATATCTTGAAGATTGGTTGAAGGATTAAACCTCCCCTTCCTAGCTAGTGGTCCCTCAAATTTAGGAGATGCATCATGAAAACACCTTGAATTGTGAATAGGTTAATCATCCTGATGAATAATAAGGATAAAATCAATTAATCAAATGATTCAACCTAAGGCCAACTAGTTACAAACTTATCAAAAAACATACAACCAGATGAAAAGCTAGAAGAAACAGACAAAAAATATATTATCCAAAAGAATAAGAGTTCAAAGTGATAAAATTCAAGATCTTGTATTTAGTTGAAGAGAAAAAGGGAAGGAGAATTAGTTATCGTAACCTTCACAAAACATAATTCTCAAGATGAAAGTACCCTCAAAGAGGACATGTAATCTATGGCTTTCGAATAAATTTCCCCTCCATGGGTTTTTGTTATTTGGATTATAGAGGAATGGTTAGGCATGTAGAAGGGGTATTTGACCCTTCCTTGATGTTTTCAATACTATCAAGGGGGATCTCATGAAAGGGTTAATTGACCTTTCCTCGATATTAGTATTCTCATTGTATTGGAATTCAGGGAAAGGTTGGTTGACCCTTCAATTACATCTGGATATTGTCACGAAATTTTCCACTCAAAGGGATAGAAATCAAAATGATAGCATATTAGGTTAAATGTTATGTAACACATTGTACATAGATAATCCTATACCCTAAAGTCTATCCTTTTATGTAACCACATATTTTTGCAAGAAAATATAGTCATGTGAATTTAAAAAAATACCAACCACACCAGAGAGAGAGGTAGTGAAAATACCATATTGAACTTGGTTGATGATGAGGAGATAACTGTGAGAATTTTTACTAGATTAGCCATAAATGTAATTCAAATTCATATCTCGCATCTAACCCTAGATACAAGGTGACATGAAATTATTATTATTGTGAATCATATTTCTGATAGATGATATTTTTGTAGCATTCTACGAATGTTTGCTAACTATTTCTCTTATTCGATGGAGTGTAGGTACAACCAAATAGGTATTTGTCATATATGTCCTCCTTGAGTGAGGGAATTTCAACAAGACTAGAGGAAAGTGAGACATCTACTAGGCCTAAAGGAGAGAGATCAACTAGATGTCAAAAGATTAGAAATAAATTCAATAAACGAATGAAAAAAAAATTCATTGAAGGGGTTTAATGTTCTTATGACGATGAGACCATAGGCGACATTGATGTGTCCTTGAGGTACACACATTTAGTCAAACAATGGGTATGAAAGGATCTTCCTCTTCTAAACACATATTTTTGCGTGAACGAGAGGATATGTTGGATTGAATTATTACACAGTTTGGGGTTGTTTTGCATTGATGGCATAATGCTGGGTTATGACAGATGTACTAAATTGATGGAGTAAATCAGACCCTACTACAATTACATATATTATATGTGGTTGGTCCAATATACACACAGTATGCACATATATAGAATGTTTGCAAATTATTTACAGGTAAAACAAAATCAAAATAAAGGAGTGAGTATGTACTTTGACGGAAGGCCCAAAGAATGAGATAATATTGTAGGGTTTATAAATAGCACACAACCCAGGGCTACAAATAAACAATCCAATTTCATATTCAAGGGGTGTAAAGGAAACCGTCTTTTCGTGTGAATTATAAAATCAATAGTAGTAAGGGAAGATTTTTTAATTAGTTATAATCATAATCGAATAGATACAAATGTTGAAACTTCGGGAGTGGTACATATAACATTTCACCAAATCTGTAATCAATGAATATAATATCTTCCGTTTTTGTTAATGTTTTTAATTTCTCAATATGTTTTCCATTTTGTTGATGTTTTTTAATTAATATTTTTCTAGTGTATTGGTTTCACTTCGAAATTAATGTTTTCAATTACTTTTTTGCAGTCTACTGATCGGGGCAAGTCCCCAATGGATCAGGGAAGGTCCTTGGAGGGTCAAAGGGCGCCACCGTCCATGCAAGAGGTATATATACCACATTTTTACTTATATTCTTATATAAAGAGTAAAATTGGTTTTATTATGATATCAACACATGGTCAATATTTTGTTTGCAATTTTTTGATCGAGGCAAGCGCCCCTTGATGGATCAGAGGACAGATTCCTCGACGCCACAGTAGGTATACCCCCTTGTAAATTGTACAAATTGAATATAATAAATATGTTTTTAATTAAGATTTTCCTAGTTTATTGGTTTCACTTCGAAATTAGTGTTTTCAATTATTTTGTTGCAAAATGTCGATCGGGGAAAGTCCCCAAAGGATCATGTTAGTACGCCACATTCATCGGGTCAGTAGGTATACCACGTTGTAAATTGTAGAAATTATATATAAGAACTATGTTTTTTAATTATAGTAATGTTTTCTAATTGATATTAATGTTTTCTATTTTTATGTCGGATGATACTTATCTATCGACAAAGGATCCTATAGATATGGATTTGAGAGAGTTGTTCAACGACGTTGACCTCGTGCATTCAAAGACTCCCCTTGAGGAAATTCAAAAAGAAAAATAAAAAATAAATGAGGAGGTCATCCATCTACTCTTCATTCATCCACAAACAAATGAGACTAGAGGGAAGTTGGATTGTTTCTTGTTTAGAGTACAATGTTTGGATGTAAGATGCATACTCTTTAATTATAAGTCTAATTCATTTGCGTTTTTTTCCTATTCGTATATGTGACTAACAAAAATATTATTTGTTTCTACAGGGATATTTTTCCCCCAAACTACTGGTGAGGGGCATGCTGGTACCACTGAGCATGTAACCCCACCTTCCACTGATTATGTTATGTTGTCGTCTGACTAGTCGGGAACACAAGATGAGGCATCCCAGAGGAAACACGAGGGTACTTCATTCTCTAGTTGTCGGCATGTGTCAAATCATGCCGACCAGGATCAGGGGGTAGATGCTGAAGATGATAGCATTGATATTGCTATCGTAAAATTTCTTGGATCTTCTCGTGTCATTAGCATGTGAACACTAAAGAAAACATTTTTGGTGGACGAAAATCTCATTCCCATCAATATAGAGAAGATTCCAGTTATTTACAAAATGTTTTAACTATTTTATATAATTTTATTGGAATTTAATTATCCATCATTCTTTTTAAACTAATAAACACATACTCGTTTTTCCAGGAAATAATGTTTTTTATAAACATATAAATGATTGGTCATTTGAGATATTTGGGCTCATTATCCGCATGGCGTGGGACAAAAAAATTAAAATTTTAAAAGATGAGCTTATTGGTTGATTGGTTGGGTTTTTTGGTGCTGAGACCTTCAACCGAGCGGAGGTCCTAAAAAAAGTTAACCAACATATAAAGATTGTAATGGGCCAATATAGGGGTCACATATCAAAGAATCTTAAGTACGAGTGCCCTCAAATGATACCAACAAGGGAGTGGAAATCCTTGCTGGATGATGGAAGGAAGATTGCTCTGAGAAAACAGGGCAAGCTACAACCCATCTTAGGAAGGTATGCAATACTTTGAGCAATGCAATTATATGTTTATTAAACTTTATTTCTCATTATTTTGCAATGTTTTATGTATTTAATCATAGGCTGCTACATACATCAAAGGCCACCAAGGAAAGAGTATAAAAACATGGCCAACACAAGCTTGGGCCTAGTGGATATTGAAATCTAGTAGCACGAACTGTAAGTATCAATAATTCTTGTATTGTATAGGAATAATAAATTGCATAAAAAATTGCTTTCATGACAATATAACAACACAAATCATGATCTCATGGAAAATTATAGGCCGACAGATTCAACAAAGTGCCTACAAAGGAAGATACGAGGATTGGCTTCGAACACAAGTTTGTAGTTGTTGTTGAATGCCAGAGAAGCTTGGGTGGTGGCCAAACAGAGTCTTTCGATGATCCATCTCGCACACAGGTAACTATAATAAACGAATTCTATTTAAGATTTATTAATTGTGTTGTTTATTAATTAATAAACTAGTCCATAAAATATTGAGTCTCTTTGTTTTAAGCCGCTAAACGAAATTACAAAAAATGCAGAGCAAGACAAACAAATATTAAAGTTCGTGTTGAACAACATCAAGGTAATGGACGTATTCCTGTGTTACAAAAAAACTTATTCTAGATTAAAGGCTAAAATATTGAATTGCAAATAGTGGATTTATTGTAAGTGTTGATGTTTTAACTTGAGGTATTAATGAAAAGAGTCTTCATGTACAAGTTGAGGCAGAAGGAGTATAGGAGGATCAAACACATGATATTCATGTGGCCCATTCGCCAAGTAAAGAGAACCGCTCTAATGTTTTATTATTAATGAAGTACTTGTACTGATAATAATGAAAAAAAATTCAAGTAATTAAGATTTCTTCATTATCCTAGTAGATTATGGTACCTTAAAACAACCGCATCCACATCATGAGCACACAACCCGACAAACAAGATCACAGGCTATAGAGGCCAGAAGAACTTATAAATAAGTTGTAGAAGGGGGTGAGACTCTTAATGAATATGTGGATAGAAACGAGTTCCAAAAAAAGAAGTGCATGTAATAAGTGTATAATTACATTATTTTTTATGCATTGTCCTCGAATATTATTTTTTATAATATAAAGTAATGGAATTCAACTATTACTTTTCCTACATATGAATGAATGAATGAGTGAATGAATGAATGCTCTAAAGTAATTAATGATCGAATGCACAATGTTCCTTTATGACAAGAAACACATGATGTTTGCAAAAAAAAATTCCAAGTACATGCATTGGATATGGGGAATTGAGAGTGATGTGAGGTGGGGGAGGGGCCATACGAGCTTCCACTTTCATGTGGTTGGCCATGTTTCGTAGAGAATATTAAACTATTCTTGAAACAACGAGGAGCTCAATAAGGTATAAATGCTCACGTATTCTTATTTATTATAGATGGTTGTAAATTATAATGAAATGCATGTATATTTCAGAAATTCTTGTTTGTGAATTTAACATTTGATGGTTCATTGATTTCTACAGGACTTCGCAGTATGAATTGAAACTGATCACTAGCCTTTGAGGAGAGCCTGCATCAACCGTAAAAAATGTACTTCTTTACTTCATTATATATGTTTCTTTGATTCATTTATTGTACTTATTGACTAGAAATCTAGGAAAGATTCGCATTAGGACTCTAGAATGCTCAATTATACATTAAGAAGGTCATGGCTCCAACATGAATATTTGTGAATTCAACTACAGGTGTCAGCATAGATCTTTTTTTTTTTGGTTATTTATGTTTCTAATTATGTGTTCAAGTGAAATGTGTCTAATTTGTTACAAAATAATTTGGGAACAAGATTGAAGCATGATACTCTATTTTAGGCACTTACTAAGTCCAAGTTGATCAATAACTTTGGCATGGGTCCACTTTAGACCTAGGTAGACTTGATCACCAATTTTTCTCTTGTATGCATACCTAGGAAAGCATGCACCCTCTGCTTTAGCCTATATACCCACTAATATTGTGCCTCACACCGTTGTTACCATTGCTGCAACTGAAGGACATTGTTGTACCATAACTCTGCCTCACTTAGGTGCCTACAATAACTATGCATGTAAACCAAGTTAGATTTTCAGGAGGTAGTACATTGTTGCACAAATCTCTTTGTTGTTGTTGTCCCATTTTCGAAGGCGAAGCTTATTGGCACTTAATTTAGATCACACTAGTTTCCCTTGCATCCTTTGAATCTGAATACAGGCTTGAATACTAAAAAAATTTCTTACATATTGTTAACAAACCTGTGGTTTGTCCAGACTAATCTCTCTTTCAACTGAGTTGCAATTATTCATATTACAAACGCACAACTATTTTCTTAATATCTCACTTCATTTGGTACGCCTTTTCCAGGATTAAGATGGGTTTTTATTTTTATAAGTACCAAAGAATCAAACATTTGTTTAGATGTGGATGCACCCTAAAACGTTGACACAACTTCAGTTTGTAAAAGGATTGTCCTAGGAGTGCGAATGCAGTCCCTATAGGAACCTTTTTTTTAATCCTTGACATGTTCCCAACAATTACTTTTACACCTTCCGGCCTCCTCCCTTTACCTTAGCCTCCCTTTACCCTCGCCCCTTCCCTTTTTTTCTTAACAAACGCCTCAGTCTTTGTTCAACCTAGCCCTAACTATCTCCTAGGCTACCCTAGGTATCTCGGCCTCCTCCCTAGAAAAAATTACATCCCCCAGCCTATGTAACTCATATCCCAAGGTCCTAAACCCCCTCTAAAACTGTCACTATTCCTACCTCGGTCTTCCATTTAGGATACTCTCTTACCCTCGGCCCTCTTGTCCTAAACTTCTAACAGTCCTAAGCATTATAGCCTATACCTCAGCCCTCCTAATCTAGCCCTAGACCTTTCATCAACATATTTGACTCAAGAACTGATGTGCTTCTCAACATATTTGAATTCTTCAATCTCAACGAGACATTCCAGCATTTAAAACATACTCCGTAACTTGATTTTCTATATAATCATGTACACAACAATTCCAGTTCGACTTTCCATGTCAACTTACCTTCTTCTCTCCTTATGCACATCTCTCACTCAAGCACCATCCTTAATGCATACCACTAACTTACCTTTACTTCTTTTTTCTCATTCTTAGATTTAGGTTTTTACAACTATAAAACCAATCCTTAACTGAAAACATTTTGGTCAATATATAAAATGATAATCAAGCATAACAATGTAACTCTCTTTCTATTAGCTTTCATATATTTTTGTTACATTAACAATAATCAAACCCTAAACTTGTGTTATTGCAAGTCGATTTATATTAATATCAACATAACTCTCTTTCTGTTGGCTTGCATATTTCTATTACATTATTTTGTTTCTAGTTCTATCAAACCTTCAAATTTAAAAACAAACTTCAACTTAAATGAGCGAAGGCGCTAATCACAAAAATCATTTTGTGTATAACAAAGAACTTTATATTAGCTTCCAAGTGGATGTCTATTAATAGAAACATAACTTTCTTTCTGTTAGCTTGCATATATTTATGTTACATTAACGATAATAAAACCCTAAACTTCTGTTATAATCGCAAGTTGATTTCTATTAATAACAACATAACTCTATTTCTGTTAGGTTGCATATATTTCTGTTACATTAATTCGTTTCTAGTTCTATCAAACTTTCAAATTTAAAAATAAACTTCAACTTAAATGAGCGAAGGCACCAATCACCAAAATCATTGTGTGTATAACAAAAAACTTTCATTATGATCTTCATGTCATGTAATAAAGAAGCATTCTCTTAGGCATTCTTGGACTTAAGCATTCTTTGTGTCTGTAACTTCCTGTAGCTTACAATGATCAACCATAGGCATTCTTGGACTTAGGAATTCTTTGTTTCTGTAACTTCCTGTAGCTTTATTAACTAACTCATCAATTTCTCACATGTTTTCATTACTAACAAACACAATCAACTTACCAACAAACTCCCCCTTTGTCATTGATGGAAAATATGTACATTTTCTCCCCCTTTGGCATCGATGGAAAAGGAACGGGTTGCATGGACTAAGATATCACCCTATGATCATGCTATGAAAGAGGAATGGCCAAAATTGATCCCCCTATCAAGAGTCCTTGTGCCTTTAGATACCTATGCAATATGTGACCAATCTGCTTAATGAACTGATAAATATCAAATTTGTAAAGCAACTGAATGTTGAACCATAACTATCAAAACTGAAATAGGTGGAGAAACTTGCTGAAACATAACTATCAAATATGACAAGTCATCGACATAAATCTGAAACAAAAGTTGGCATTTTACATATTTGGAAAGTTGAAACACATCCACAAAATTGACCAACGATGGTCTTTAGTTTCTACCAAAAAACTGCTAGAGTGACCTTTATCTTCGTTGGGCCTTCCTTATGTTGATAAGACTTATGCTTACTATACTTTCATAGTTCTTTACTTAATTTATGTGACTCCCCCTATCATCAAGATCGTTCTTAATGCTAATGTCAGACTACTTCAAATCTTCTATAAGATCATTTCAAGTATGTTAAAGGATTTTTCCTCTTTCAATTCTGCTCAATGTATTCTCCGAATCGTGTCTTCATGCTTATGATTTTCTCTCCCTCTTTTGAATAAAATCACATCTCTCCCCCTTCGTTGTTGCATACTTTAGGAGTTAACACTTCATTTTCCTTTGGATTCTTAATCAAGGGATGCTCCTCCTATCAGCATTCCCTTTTCTTATGCTGCTCCACCTTAACTTGAGCTATCTTTTACTTTGAAGAGTAAGTACTATTGGTTCTTGAATTGGTATTAGTTTTGAGAGTTGTTTTTGTAATAGATAAAACACTTTTACTAAGTTGATAAAGAGATTCTTTGATTTCGCTTCTATTTGTGTATCCTTTGGATGACTTTTCATTTTCGGTTATCTAAGTATCTTTCTTAATCGGCTTCCTTCTTTACCAATCCAACCATCTTCAATACTTGAAAACGCATGCTTAAATAAACAATTTTCTTGCCCAATTAGAGATTCCTCTATCCCAACTGATGATTCATGCATCTCTTCCTTACGCTGGTCTGAGTACTCCATAACTCAACAATTTTAAAAGAAATTTGAGTGGCTCCATTCTCACTACCCAACACTTCTCTATTATTTTCCAAGATAGTTCTACTTATAATTGCAACTGTAGAATTTCCATCAACAACTTCTACTCAACCATACCTGGAATTTTTTCTTGGTTACATACATGGGGAATTCATTCAATGAACTTGTGACATAGCGCCTTTGTTCATGAGATATTGAAGAATACCCCTAATTCCATTAAATATTGGCATAAACTCATTTTTTGAACCCCCTCCCAATACCTATAGCCTCCCCCAAACCCCTTTTTATACCCCCAATACCTATAAAACCTCCTACCACCCTCTAGAAAAACCTCTACCTCCCCAAATATATGCAATATATTGGCTTGAATTTTGATACTTTTAAATCCCCCTCTATGAACTCACGTGGTATGGTATCTGTCAACAAGTGAAGCCCCTGTGGTTAGATATTTCTGTTGTGAAATATATATATATATATATATATATTTCTACTATCTCAATTTTAATCTTCCAAAATTTAAATCCAAACATAACTATTATGTTCCCAAATCTTATGCATCTTTTGAAATGGTTGTGCTTTCTCTGTATAAGAGATGATATTGTTAGCCCCAAGGGTTAGCTCGAGTGGTTCTGAGCACTCCGTGAGTCCTCTCCCGAAGGGGAGGTCACGAGTTCAACTCACTCTGAGTCCCTTGGGGTTAGGTGCCGTAATCAACACCGACGACTTTAATCCGGGCACCATCCTCGAAATGAGGGGAAGTGCCTCGAGGTTTCCCCGGGACGTTTTTCCATGGAAAAAAAAGAGATGATATTGTTGTCATAGACATTCTGTAGCATAGATTTATAATATCAAAGAGCTTATTTGCTGCTGACATAAATGAGATGGTTGCTAATTCTTAAAGCTTTAATGTTGATGTTATGTCATTCTACTATCTCTCATTTTCGACCAAGTATAGAAAAAGAAGATTGACAAATTCATCCTTTAATATAGCTGCAGAACAAAAATTTTGTGAGGACTTATGGGACTCTCCATTTCAGTCATGTAGGTGTCAACTGTGTCCAGGATTTTTCACTGGTTGATAGTGCTGCCAAGTGTATGGAAATTTTCTTCAAGCTTCTTACCCCAAAAGACACATCAAATCTTCAACCATCTAATAAAAATATTCTCCAACAACTCTGCAAGTGAGTAGTCCATAACAGTAACCAACCTCTGAGATTTTCCAACGAGGAAGGCTTTCCAATATGTTGTAATATACTTCAAATCTATCCATAATTATGACTTCCAATCAACCCAAGAATGTTGTTCAAGCTGGTCTCCAATCTTGGCCTAAAGACTATCAAAATTGATCTCTATGAGTTGTAACTCAACATTGTAGATATCCTCAAATGGTCTGCAATATGACCTTCATATAGCCCTCCAAAATCACCCTTAAAACAATCCTTAACTTTAGTCTCTCTATTTTTTTTTTAAAACTGTCTCATATCAACCCTTAAATTTGAAACAATTACTTCATGTTTTGCTGTGAATCAACATATTTTCTCAAACTGTTCTTCAAAACTTTATTGAGAAATCCACTTTCTCATCAATTATGTCTATTAGAGTGGGCATGGATTTCAATGGTGAAGATATAATCTTGAGTGCTCTTTTAAACTTTCTTAAAATGAACTGTTGTACAAACCATGGATAATTTTGGAGGCAAAATTAAAAGGGTTTTCAAAATTTGTGAGATGAATTTTAATATGCAAAAAAAATTAAATTTTTTGTTTTGTCCTATATTTATTCAAAAAATAATATTTAACATAAAATAGTCTTTTCATTTTCATAAACAAAACCCATTAAAACTAATTTAGCCCCCCAATATTCCTGGATAATTCTTCATTCGCCCATGGAAATTAATGAAATATGTCTTGAACGCCTCATTCGCCCCTGATTTAAGGCCGTGAAGGTTAAGACTATCAATTTCGCCCTATACTTTTCTTGTAAATCCAAATACCATTATCACTATTCGTGGATTATGCATTTGGAGATTTTTTTTCGGAAATTCGTCCATACATACTAGCACAACATAAAATGTAGTTGGTGTACGTCGATTAACGTCATTTAAGGGAGGAGTAAGGAAATGACACTGATCGGCATACACCAACGACATTTTATGTTGTTGTGCTAGTTACGAGACTGCGTTTGAGAAGGAAAATAATAGTACTAATATTGTTGTTATTATTATTATTATTATTATTTAAAATAAAAAAATTAACAATGT